>CAJHYN010000020.1_pt1 | contig 16166 bp, 12 predicted proteins | sample 9198641 | NCBI WGS metagenome assembly CAJHYN01 (sample SAMEA7708370, study PRJEB35096) | sediment metagenome | biome: marine neritic benthic zone biome [ENVO:01000025]; feature: sediment [ENVO:00002007]; material: shallow marine sediment [ENVO:03000034] sea grass bed [ENVO_01000059] ... | reverse complement strand
TTGTTTTACTATCCTAACATAATAAAAACCAAAAGCTATCAGACCTGCTAGTAAAACCAAAAACCACCAGTAGTAAGTACTTTCTTCAAAATCTATCGTTTCATTATTGCCTATATTGACAAAAGCAGCCCAGAAATAAGGATTCGATAATATCTCATTGGAGTTTGCTAAGTAATCTAATTTTGCCTTGCGCAAAGCTTCATCTTTGTCCATGCCTCCTTGCAAATTCTCATAAAACTTCTCCATTAGCTTTGCTGTCCTCTTATCACTTACTTTCCATAAACTCATTACTATACTCGGTACTCCGGCGTATAAAAAGCCTCTCGCTAAACTTATTATGCCTTCCCCTTTATATAGTTTACCATAACCGGTATTACAAGCACTCAGAACCGCTAACTCTGCGTTCAACTCCATATTAAATAGCTCGCTTACATTTAATAGTCCATCCTCTGTTGTATCATTACCTTGATAAAACAATAACTTTGATAACATTGGATTTTCATCATTGATTACTCCATGTGTAGCTATATGCAGTATTTTATAATTATGGGCTATCTCCTTAAACAATGATTCGGTTGCGGTACTGTCTCTGTATAAATCTCCTCCAAACATTTCATTTATCATAATTGTCTCTTCTTTTGCTCCTTTTAGTTCACTGAATTCTCCTCTGCTTTGCAGATCAGCTAAGAACCTATCTTCAAAACTTTTATTACTCTCAAATGAGGGAGAAAGAGCAAGCACTGTTTTATCCACACTATTTTTTTCTCTGTTTAACAAATAATTGTAGATGGTTGCTGAGTAGTTGTAGGATATTACATGTTCTTTAATTAAATACGGCAGATCATTGAATCTTATCTCTTCATTTTCAACGTTCTCTGTTAATAGTATTTCAAAGGGGATATAACCAAGTGCTCCGTCGGGAATAATTATTAGTTTCTTTTTTTGAATTATATTTTCAACGGGTTCTATTAGTTTTGAATACAAATTACTTGAAGCATTTAAGAAGTTTTTATAATTATCCAGTGAATCTTTCATAAAATAAAAGCTGTTCAAGGATTGCTTAATTATCCCAATGTTTTTATGGAAAATAGAATCTATTGATGTTGATAGAACATTAAATTCATCTGAATCAATTACAAAAGTAAGTAGTGTTGTATCTGATAATACATACTCAATAAGAACTTCATTCCCATCAAGCTTCGATTGAACTGTTTTTAAATCTACTACCTTTGTATTATATTTTAGTTGATAGTAGTCCGGATGGTTTTTTTCAAAACTGCTCAATAGGTCCTGGTGTTCCAAATTCAAATCAAAAAACTTATCCTCGTATTTTTTGATTTTAGAAGAGTCTTGGTTTTCTTCTTCCTTACGTTTTTCTTTATTTAATTCAGTATTATAGTAAACAAGATCAATTCTTAGATTTTTTTCGTTTTTAAGCAGACTATCAGAAATGCCGCTGAATTTTTTTGCATTAGATTCTGCTAACGATTCCCACAAAACTCCTATTTTATTTTGCTCTGAGAAAATAAATGCAAGCTTTCTATACTTTTCTTTTTTTGTTTTATTATATAATTCCAAAGTGGACCGAATAGCTTGATTATAAATCTCTGAGATTTGTTGTGTAAAAAATAATTTTGATCCTTCAGCTTTGTAACTAATTCTTAACTTATTTGCTAATTCAAACACCAAAGAATAAGTAATTACAGCAAACTCCAAGTCTTTGATGTTTTCTGTTTGGTCCGAATAATATTTAGTCAATATTTCTGCCTTTAGAACCAGCGAATTGAATAATTCTTGTTCATTTATAATATCTTTAAGAATCGGATTAGTAAAATGATTTGAATTATCAAAAGCAGGGATCAAAGAAATAATTGATGATTGTACATTTCTGAGGGCTTCCTTATATTTACCAAAATCCATATTCATTTTTGCAATTGAATTATAGCTTTTGGCAGATATAAGATGGTTCTTTCCGTACTTCTGTAATCTAATGTTTAGCGCATTATTATAATTTTCGATTGATTTCTTATAATCCCCTAATTTAGAAAAAACATCTCCAATAGCATCAAAACTATATGCACATTCAGGATGATCTTTTCCCAGAACTTTTGTTTGAATTGCTAATGCTTTTTCCTGATATATGATTGCTTTTTCAAAATCGTTGAATTGAACATAACAATTTCCAAGATTGTTATAAATTTTAGCTACGTCACTATGTTCTTCACCAAGCATCTTAATTCTTATTGACAAAGCCTTAAGAAGATATTCTAATGATTTATCATATTGCTCTTTCTGCGAATATGTAATAGAAATATTATTATAAATTCCTCCTATAAAATCATGTTCTTCACCAAGTAAATCAATATAAATTTCTAGAGCTTTAAAAACATATTCCAGTGCTTTATCATAATCACCTCTCTCTGAATATACCAGACTCAAATTATTATAGACTCTACCTACTTCAGGGTGTTTATCACCTTTGTGTTTTAGATTAATAGCCAACGCTTTTCTATAATTTTCAATGGCATCTTGATATTTCATTGTTCTAAAATAAGATACACCAAGATTGGCATATACAATCGCAAGCTCTGGATGATCATCTCCATATTTTTCTTTTTGCATTAATAATGATTTTTCAAAATTTTCAAAAACTAAATCATACTCACCAACTCGTTCATAATATGCTGCAAGATTCCCATAACTCAATGCAATGCCTGCAAAATTATTATCAAAGTCTCTCATTTTTAATTTAAGCGCTCTATTTTCATAATCTATAGATTTGTAATAATCAGCCATATAGAAATGAACGACCCCTAAATTTGAATAGAGTTTTGAAATCATTGAATTCCCTTTGCCTAGCTTTTCTAATGCAATATTCAATATTTTTTTTAGTACTTGCATTGACTCATTATATTTGGCTTGAGACATAAAATTGACAGCGATTCTTCTTTCTGCTGAAATATATTTTTCCCAGATACCAGAATCTTTGTAAATATTGCTCGCCATTTCAAAAAAAGTAATCGAACTATCATATTTAGCTTTTGAATAAAGATTTGCACCTTCGTTAAAATATTCATTTGCAAGTGTTGTATCAGCTTTTGAATTTGAATCGTCAAAATATAAAGGCGTATTTGAGGTTCTTCCACTTGCATCTGTATTAAGGATAATCACAATGATAGATTGCAGAATTAAAATCTTTAAAAATTTCATAATTCAATTTTAGGTTTTAAAAATATTTTAATAGCTCATCGATTCTTGCAGAAAAATATCTTCACAAGATCAGCAATAAAAACAATCGTGTTTAAACCTGTAAATTAATACATTATTAAAACCACAAAATTTGTTAAGCTCAAAAATTGTAGTTTAGCAGAAAATTTATTTTCGCTATATTAAAAGAAAAATATAATTTATGTCAATAAAACTTAATTTTGAATGCAAAAAAATAACTCTTGATAATGATCTCGAATTAATACTACACCAGAATAAATCTCTTCCAATTGTATCGATAAATTTGTGGTATAAAGTTGGCTCGGCTAATGAAACAATAGGTAAAACCGGTTTTGCTCATTTGTTTGAGCATATGATGTTTCAAGGTTCCGAAAATGTGCCGAAAGAAATGCACTTTAAATATATCCAGGAAGTCGGCGGTACATTAAATGGTTCGACCAGTATTGACAGAACGAACTATTATGAAACTGTTCCTTCAAATTATTTAGAGCTTCCCCTATGGCTTGAGTCGGACAGAATGGGATTTTTCCTTCCTGCCTTGACTCAGGATAAATTGGATAATCAAAAAGGCGTTGTTATGAACGAACGCCGTCAATCTTACGAAAACAAGCCTTATGGCTTAGCCTGGGAAAAGCTATTTTCTAATTTGTATAGAGAAGATCATCCATATCACTGGCCTACAATAGGTTGGATGGAAGACATTGAAAAGTATGAATTGGAAGATGTTAAATCATTCTTCAAAAAACACTATTCACCCGGTAACGCAAGTTTGGTAATTGCCGGCGATATTGATTTTGATAATACAATAAAATTAACTGAAAAATATTTTGGTGAAATCAGAAATAATAATAGTGTTTCCGAATTAAATCCTCAGCCAAACGTTTTAGCCGACACTAAAAAAATTATTCACGAAGATAATGTAAATCTTTCTCGAATTTATCTAGCGTGGAATTCCGACAGATTATTTGGGCCGGATGATGCGTCCTTGGATGTTATTTCAGATTTATTGACCGGTTCTAAAAACAGCAGGCTATATAAATCACTGGTATTTGATAAGCAGATTGCACAAGATGTTTATTCTTTCCAATACTCAGCAAGGTTGAGCGGTTCATTCATAATTGTTGCAACAGCCAAACCTGGCATAGAAATGCACACTTTAAGAGAGTCCATATTTAGTGAAATAGATGAACTCATAAAATCCGGAATTTCTGAAAATGAATTGATTAGATCAAAGAATGGTATTAAGTCATCCTATATTTATTCACTCCAGGAATTAAGCACTATTGCCGATTTAATGAATAACTACAATTGCACATTGGGTGAACCTAATTCATTCAGCTATGATGTTGAGCGGTATGCCGAAGTAACAAAAGATGACATTCCCTTTGTTGCAGAGAAATATTTTAATAAAAATTTTGTTGAGTTAAACATAGTTCCAAAAGAAAAATAATATGAGCATTGATAGAAAAATAAAGCCAAACAAGAATAGTGAAATAAATTTTTCATTACCTAAAGTTAATAAATCTACTTCACTGAACGGTATAAGAATTTATAATATATTCAAAGAAGATTTACCAATTGTAAGTTTGAATTTCATGATCGATTCAGGGAATAAGTACGATCCACAAAATAAACTTGGATTGGCTTATTTAACTTCGATGCTAATTGATGAAGGTGCCGGCGAATACTCTTCGCTAGAACTAGATAACGAAATTGAACTGCTCGGTTCGAGTATTAAAATAACTGTGGATCACGATTCAATAAATATTTCTGTTCTGTCTCTGACAGAAAATATCGAAAGAACGTTGGAGCTTGTTTCGTTGATTTTTACACAGCCTTCGTTCAAGGAAGAAGATTATAACAGGGAACTTAACAAGCATAAAAATAAAATTCTGCAATCGACGAGTGATCCAAATTATCTGGCAGCTACAATATTTGAAAAGATAGTATTTAATGGGTCGAACTATTCAAATCCAACCCTTGGATATACGGAAACAGTTTCAAGTATAAGTTTAAATGATATAAAAGATTTCTATAAAGAAAGATTTATACCAGACAATATTGCATTGATTGCAGTAGGAAATCTTGCGAAAGACTTTATAATAAATTTAATGAATAAATACTTTGGGGACTTAAAGGCTTTTAAACCAAAGGGTTCGGAAAATATTATCTCTAATGACGATTTAAACAAAATTTATATTGTTCATAATGAGGGATCTGTACAAAGCGAAATTAGAATAGGACATTTAACTAACGAAAGAAATCATGAAGATTATTATTCAAAGAGACTGGTTAACTCAATTCTAGGAGGACAATTCACAAGCAGGTTAAATCATAATTTAAGAGAAGTAAAAGGATTTACTTACGGAGTGCACTCCGGTTTTTATTACAACCTGGCAAAAGGTGCCTTTGAAATTTCTACTGCTGTCGAAAGCAAAAATACCGGAGAATCAGTGTTCGAAATATTGAAAGAAATTGACTTGTTAAGACAAAACATACGTGAAGATGAGCTTGAATTTGTAAAATCTTACACAATAAAAAAATTCCCGTCAACTTTTGAAACTTATGGAGATATAGCAAGAAACATCGGAACCCAGGTAATATTTAACTTACCGGATGATTATTTCAATAATTATATCGAAAATATTAGATCTGTTGATTTAGTCTCATGCATGAAAGCAGCAAATAAATACTTAGTTCCAGACAACTTAAAGATAGTTGTAGTTGGCGAGGCGGAAAAAATCAAAAAACAACTGTCTACATTGTTTGATACAGAAATAATTGGGCTCGATAAAGAGGGTAATCCAATCAATTAAAACAGATTAGCCATTGAAAGATATTTATCTCCTCTCTTCAAGCTTTTTGCAATATCGTTTTTCAAAGAAATAAAATCAAAATCATATATTACAATTTTGTGTTGTTCATTTTTATTGTTTAAAAAGTAATTGAACTTGGATTTCACTAATATCGTACTCTCGGTAATTTCTTTGAACTCATCCAAATAAATAATCCTTCTTTTCCTTTTGCTAAACTCTTCCTTCAGAAAATTAATTAATGTTGAACGTGCCAATTTAGAGTTCTTATCCAGCACAAAGTATTTACATTCAACAAATGATTCACATATTTCCTCAATCACAGCTTTCAAACGTAACTTACTATAAGCTAAATCCAGATAATATTTTTTTTCTTCGATTTTATCATCCAGCATAACAAAATACTGGTGCGTTGTGTTCGAAATTTTTTTAATCAGACCATCTGAATTTTCAGATGGTCTGATTAAAAAAGTTAAGGGTACAGCCGAATTGAAAAGTTCTGATATTAATTCTTCATCATCTGAAATATTAATCAAAAATGATAGCTCTGCGGATTCTCTCTTTAAGAGATCATCATAAAAGAAATAATAAATAAACTTGTTTCCATTATTCTCAAAAAATTCAAATTTTGTTTTACCGTTTTCAACTAATTCTATCGTGCTGAATTTTAGATCATTGCCTTGAAGAGTATGATTTAGATTTCTTAATAAAGATGTAATTGATAAATCGCCGGGGACTGTAACATTATAACAACTATTTTTACGTTGTGTTTTCCTTTCATCAATCCACTCTTGCTTAATCCCGTTTTCATATAGTTCATTAATCAATAAGCTATCTATATTGGTATTGCTGATTTTTTTAGGTGGGACTGATTTTTCTTTTGAAATATATTCGATAACTATATTTCCCAGAAGTAATGAAAGATTAAGGGAAAGCAAAATTATCAATATATTTATTTTCTGCATTATTAAAAGCTATTACTTATTCTCAAACTCGGGTTTTCTTTTTTCAATAAATGCCAAAGTCCCTTCTTTAAAGTCCTCCGACCCACAGCAAGCACCAAATAAACTAGCTTCAATTTTCTGTCCTTCTCTTAAAGGCATTTCAGCACTTGCCAACGCTGCTTTAAGCGCCATCTTCACTGAGATCGGTCCTTTGGTAATAATTTTCTTAGCCATTTCAAAAGCTTTCGGCATTAATTCATCAGCAGGGTAAACTTTGTTAGCTAATCCTATTCTGTAAGCTTCGTCAGCCGGAATCATATCTCCGGTCAAAATATATTCTATGGCTCTTCCCTTGTTAATTAGTCTTGATAATCTTTGCGTACCGCCGTATCCCGGAATTACAGCAAGATTTACTTCCGGCTGTCCGAACTTAGCCTTTTCCGAAGCAAGTCTTATATGGCAGGCCAAGGCAAGTTCACAGCCACCGCCAAGCGCAAAACCATTAACCGCAGCTATTACCGGCTTTTCCAAGTTTTCAATGAGGTTAAATACAGCTTGACCGTTTTCAGAAAATTCTTTCCCAGTTAAAATATCCAGCTTATTCAATTCTGCAATATCCGCTCCAGCTACGAACGCTTTTTCCCCAGCACCTGTAAGGATCACAACTTTAACATTTTCGTCATCTTTTAATTCAGCAAACAGTTCTTCAATTTCTTGCATTGTTTGTATATTCAATGCGTTCAATTTATCGGGTCTGTTGATGGTAACAATTGCTATAGATTCTTTCACTTCATATAACAAATTTTGATATTTCATTTACCCTCCTTTATATGGCAGTAAAAATAGGTATTCTAAGTTTTAGATCGAATGATAAATATTGATTAGCACTAAAGTAATTATAGTTAGCAATTGCCTCCAGTAAAAACATTGAAATGCCAACCCCAATATGGAAGCCACCTTTAAATACATCTTCTGTAAAACTATTTTTTCCACGTCCTATTTTAAATTGATGAAATTTTTCAAAAAATGATACTGAAACCCCTGCTTCGATAATCGGCATAAATATTACAATTTGTTCAGCTAAAGGTGGCAGATAATACCTTATACCAAAATCCCCTATAAAAACGTTACTCGAAAAAGAAGCATAATCAGTATCGGCATATAAACTTTGTCTTCCCGGGAAATGCACAAATCCAAGTTTACTGTAAATGAAAAACGGCATAAACTCATTGTCGGTGTACGAGAATGCTACATTAAAACCGGATCCAACATTTTGAAACTTAGACATTTCACCGATTGGAATTCTCGGCCCTACACCAATGGACATAAACAATCCTTTTGCCTGCCCGAATTTCAAATCTTGTGCAGATATAGTTGAACTAAGTATTATCAATATAAAAATTGCTTTTTTCATTTTGGTTTAATTACTTCTGTTCCAATTCCATATTTATATACAAGTCTACCACCATGCTCTGCAGTTTCCCAAATTAAGAATAGTCCTATAACCGAAATGACGGCAATTATAATTCTATATTTCCTTAGCAGATTTTTTTTCAGCAACAGATAAGTTCTGCAAACAAATAGAAATGTAGTAAACCATATAAAAATATTGGCAATACTCTCATGTTCCTCAATTGCTTCTTCGATTTCGCTGCTATTATTTAATAATACCTTGGATGCTATATCTTCAGCCTGATTTCCTGTTAAGGCTGACAGAACAGCGGTTATAACTGCGACAAGCAATAAGTACTGGGCTGTTTTAGTAAAATGGTTTTCTTTATAAAAAATTCCGGTTATTTCAAACACAACATATATTACATAAATTGCAATTGGGAAATGAACTATTAATGGATGTAGATCAGCTAAAAATTGCATAAGTGATTCGATTTATTGGATACATAATTTATTAAAATTTATTCGAAGTTATAAGGGTTAAATAGAATTATAAATTTTAACCGCAAAGAACCGACCCGCCGTTAACGTTCAATATCTCTCCGTTAATATGCTTTGCTAAATCGGATGCTAAAAACAGAACCGGACCTGCAATATCCTCTGCAGTTGCGATTCTTTTTAATGGAATCTTTTCCGCTTCACCCTTTAGATAATTTTCATCATCAAAAACACCTGAAGTCATGTCGGTTAAAACCCAGCCCGGTGCAACAGAATTTGTTGTGATGTTGTATTTGCCTAGTTCAGCAGCAAGTGATTTTGTAAAAGAAATCATGCCTCCTTTTGATGAAGCATAATGCGAATAGTCGGCTTCACCTCTTTGACCTGCAGTTGAACTTATGTTAATTATTCTGCCGAATTTATTTTCTTTCATTGAGGGAATAACATACTTTGTAAACAAAAAAATACTCGTCAGATTCGTCTTTATTGTCCTTTCCCAATCTTCCAAAGACAAGTTGCTAATTTTTCCTTCCTCCCAAATTCCCGCATTGTTTACAAGAACATCTATCCTTCCAAAATCCAACAACACTCTTTTAACTGTAGATTTTATACTTTTTTCGGATGCAATATCAGTTTGGTATGATTTAATTGCAGCATTGTTAAATTGCTTAATTGTTTTTTCAGCAGCTTCTTTATTTTTATTATAAGTGAAAGTAACTTTAGCATTTGATTCATTAAATAACTTTACACATGCTGCTCCAATTCCTCTCGAGCCGCCTGTTATTAAAACAACTTTGTTTGATAAATCTATTTTCATTAATACCTCACTTTATAAAGAAACAATCCCTTTGCCGGAGCTGTCTTGCCGCCTGCTTCTCGGTTTTTCTTTTCCAAAATTTTTGGAAGATAATTTTCATCACAATTATTTTTTACTCCTTCCAAAATTGTTCCTACAATTGTACGAACCATCCCGTGTAAATAACGGTTTGCATTAATATAAAAGAAATATAAATCTTTGCTATTGCGCCAATGTATATCAAATATCTCACATTCTTTATTTTCTATTTCAATGTTCTTTTTTGATAAAGATGTAAAATCATGTTTTCCCAGGATGGTTTTACTCAGTTTGTTCAATTCATGGATAGAGTAATTTTTAATAGGCTGAAAAAAGTATGCGTACTTAAAATAAAATGGAGATTTAACGGTATTAATTAAATAAATATAACTTCTTTGCTTGGCATCAAAACGAGAATGAAATTGATTATCGACTATTTCAATATTGTTTATTGAAATACTTTCCGGAAGCATTGAATTTAGAGAATGGGAAAGTTTAAAAACGTTAAGTTCCTTTTCAGATTGAAAATTTGCAACCTGCCCGAAAGCATGAACTCCTGCATCTGTTCTGCCTGAACCGATTAAATTTATTTTCTCTTTTGTAATTGTTTCAAGGGCTTCGGTAATTTTTCCCTGAACAGTTGTATCATTTTTTTGAATTTGCCATCCGGCAAAGTTGGTTCCGTCGTATTGGGTATCGAGTTTATAATTAGGCATGAAATTAATATTATTTTAAGTTCGCCGAGTAAAAATAATAATATAATTTCTTTAAAATGCAGCAATCAAGTTTACTTCAACAGCAGTTGGCAAGTTAGGTTTTTGTGACAAACCAACTGAAACATTCCAACTAAGTTCATCAGCTTTTGCATTGTGCCTTCCAACTGTTCGGGCCGCGTTTATAGCACTGATGATCCTATTAATTACAAGCGCGCCAACTGCAAACTGGATTTTATCGAATGACTCTTCACTGCTTGTCCACATGCTGCGGTATTCTTCACGAACTGAGTTATTTTCCCATTTCCAAAAATCTGTGTCAATATTGTAGGCTTCATCAAATCTGCGGAGTTGTTCTCTTTCCAAATTGAAGTCATCAATATTTAGGTAGTTGCCTATGTCTGCGAAATAATCGTCTTCTTTCCCATCGGGGTTTACACCGGCGTGAGTTTTTGCAAACGCCTTATAGTTATCAGCTTGATTGTTTCCGTGAATGCTGAATCCTGCCACAAATCCCCAAGAAACTGCATCAGCAATCGTAAAATATTTTCCCATGCTGTAATCGCCTGCATATAATTCGCCCATCCCAGGTAAAAGCAGCGAATAAATTATTGCAAGCCCAACACTCTTTTTTTCTATAGTGGGGGGAGCTTTCACGTTTTGATCATCATCAATATAAACTGAAATCTCGTTTTTTAATTCAAGTAAACTTTTAGTTTGATTTTCTTGCGCTGCTATAATTGCTGTGAGAAGTATTACGATGATGATAATATTTTTCATTATTTACCCGGCTAATTTGTTTTCTATTTCAGAGTTTTCATTTAATCCACCTTCGCAAAAGGCTACAGTGGACGAGATAGTATTGTTTAACTTCCCAAGGCTTGTTTTTCAAATTCACTAAAATTCTTTGCCTTTGGTTCTATACCATCTGTTTCAATAGTACAAATATTATCATCAACACCATTTATTTTGTGAAAAGAAAATTTATTTATTAGTGACTCATCATGTTTACTTTTTACACGTACGTAATTTGAGGAAAATCCTTTCATAAATCCATGATAATTTTCTTCCTCAAACAATATTTTTGATTCTTTACCAATCATTTTCCTGTAGAATTCATTTTTCTTTTTTTCGCTCAAAATGCGAAGCATTTTGTTTCTTCTCTTTCTTTCTGAGATATCAACTTTACCAGGCATGTCGACAGCTTTTGTATTTGGTCTTTCGCTGTATGTAAAAACATGTAAATACGAAATCGGCAGTTCTTTGATGAAATTATATGTCTCCAAAAAATTCTTTTCAGTTTCTCCAGGGGAACCAACAATTACATCAACACCTATTCCCAAATCATCAATTGTATTTGTAGCTTTATGAATTCTATCAAAATAATGATCGACAGTGTATCTGCGCTGCATTAGTTTTAATACTTCCGGGCTGCCGCTTTGTAAAGGGATATGAAAATGATTGCAGATTTTTGGATTGTCCGAAGTTAATTCGATGATCTCGTCAGTCAATAAATTCGGTTCTATAGAGCTGATTCTCACCCTGAAATCACCTTTAATTTTTACAATTCTTTTTAAGAGGTTGAAAAAATCCGTTCCGCTGTAATTATAATCGCCTACATTTACACCTGTTAAAATTATTTCTTTGTAGCCTTCAGCAATAATTTTTTTGAATTGGTTTTCAACTTCATCCGGATGCATGCTTCTGCTCTTTCCGCGAGCAAGAGGAATTGTACAGAACGAGCATTTGTAATCGCAGCCATCTTGGATTTTGAAAAAAGCGCGGGTTCTGCCGTCAGCCTCAGTTGATGACGAAAAGTTGAATGAGTTTAATTCCTCATTAGGTGCGACATAAATGCAGGAGAGTTCATTCTTCTCAAAATTATCGATCAAATCAAAAATCTTAAATTTTTCGTTACTTCCCAATACCGCATCAACACCTTTAATTTTGGCAATTTCTTCGGGACGCAATTGAGAATAGCATCCGGTAACTGCAATATAAGCATCCGGATTTTGCCTTAAAATTCTGCGTACTAATTGCCTGCAGTCTTTCTCGGCATTTTCTGTAACTGTACAAGTATTCAAAACATACACATCAGCGTTTTCCCTGTAATCAACAATATCAAAACCTTTTTTCAAGAATTCTTCTCCAATTGTTGATGTCTCGGAAAAATTGAGTTTACACCCGAATGTATGAAATGCTACACGCATGATTCTACCATCTTTTGTATCGATTTACTTTTCTTCGACTCCGCTCAGAATGACGCGAATCGAAGAAATATAAAAAGGCTGTACCCAATTTGGAATTTAAAAATTAACCAAAATAAATACAGCCTTAAAAAAACTATCTATTCTTTATCTTCTTTCTTTTCTTCTTTTACTTCTTCAGCCGGTTTTTCTTGCTTTACTTCTTTTGGTGCAGGAGACTCCGGCATTTTCGGTAATTCCCTATCTTCATATAAATTAAAATCTGACGAGTCGAATTTACCAGCATCAGCTTGTTTTATATCATCTACACTAACTTTATCAAGCTTGTGTTCTTTGATATAATTAGCAATATCATCGTCTGCTAATTCTTTTACAACTGCTAATGCACTAAGTACTATCTTTTTGTTTTCTTTATCAAATTCAACAACTTTGACTTTGATTTCCGAATCTACAGGGAAACAAATTGACAAGTTTTTGATTTTAGAAGTTGACAACTGGGTTGACGGGATAAATCCGTCGACACCAGAAGGCAATTCAGCAATTAATCCTTTTTCTATAATTCTAACAATTTTCACATCAGTGTCATTTCCAACTGCATAAACGTTTTCAAAGTTATCCCAAGGATTATCTTCAACTTGCTTGTGACCAAGAGATATTTTTCTTGATTCGGTATCAATACTTAATACAACCGCTTCAATGGTTTCACCTTTTTTAACAACTTCCCCGGGATGACGAATTTTCTTTGTCCATGAAAGATCAGAAATGTGAATCAACCCGTCAATGCCTGGTTCTAATTCAACGAACACGCCAAAATTAGTTAAGTTGCGAGCAATACCACTGTGCTTTGAACCAACAGGGTATTTTTTCATCAACTCTTCCCATGGATCAGGGGTAAGTTGTTTCATTCCAAGAGAAATTTTCTTATCGTCTTTATCCAAGCTTAAGATAACAGCTTCAACGACTTGTCCCATCGAAACAAATTGTGAGGGATGACTAATGTGCTGTGTCCAGCTCATTTCGGAAATATGTATTAACCCTTCGATACCTTTTTCAATTTCAATGAATGCACCGTAGTCAGTAAGAGAAACGACACGACCGGAAACTTTGTCGCCAATTTTGTATTTCTCTTCTATTTTTTCCCAAGGATGTTCTTGCAATTGCTTCAAGCTGAGAGAGATTCTTTTCTTTTCTTTATCGTAATCAGTAACAACAACTTTAATTTTTTCATCTAACTTAACAACTTCACTCGGGTGATTGATTCTTCCCCAGCTTAAGTCGGTAATATGAACCAAACCGTCAACGCCTCCAAGATCAACAAATACGCCAAAGTCTGTTATGGCTTTAACAATGCCTTCAAGAATTTGTCCTTTTTCAAGGCCGTCAAGAATTTCTTTTCTTTGATCAGCAATTGTTTCTTCGATAAGTACTTTATGTGAAACAACCACATTCTCAGTAGGAATATTTATTTTAACAATTTTGAAATCCATTGTTTGACCAACGAATGCATCAAAATCGCGAACAGGTCTAATATCTATTTGCGAGCCTGGTAAGAATGCTTCAATACCCATAAGATCAACAACCATACCACCTTTGATTCTTTTAAGAATTTTACCCATGATAATTTCATCATGCTCATGAGCATGTATAACTTTTTCCCAAACTTTTAGGAAGTCGGCTCTCTTTTTACTGAGCACCAAATTACCTTCTTCATCTTCAACACTTTCGATAACAATATCAACAGATTCGCCAAGTTTAATTTCTTCAGTTGCGGTAAATTCGTTTTTCGGAATGGTACCATCTGATTTGAAACCAACATCAAGCACAACATTATCACCATCAATACCTACTATTTTACCGGCGATAATTTCACCTTCCTGAATATCCCTGAAAGACGTTTCGTAAAGTTTTTCCAACTCCAGTAATTCGTTATCGGAATATTCTTCATCATTCAAGAATTTTTTCCTGTCGATTTTTGATTCTGCTGCTTCAGCAACTACTTCTTCTTTTGTTTCCACTACTTTTTCTTCAGTTGTTTCTTCCACCAATTCAGCAGTTTCTTCAACGTTTGTCTTTTCTTTTTCTTCAGACATTAAGCCTCCAAAAAAAAATCTGCTTTCTGTTACTCTGCCGCAAAAAGTAATCAGCGCAGAAAATAATTTAGTTTAACATTAGTTAATTGCTACGGCCGTCTAACTTTTTTAATTTATCTAAAATTATTTCTATTTCTTCTTCAATTTTCATATTCGTAGAATCTATCTCAAAAGCACTCTCAGCTTTTTTTAACGGACTTACTTTTCTTGTGCTGTCAATGTGATCCCTATTTTCAATACTTTTCTTTACTTCTTCTAAAGTAGTATCAACACCTTTTTCTTTATATTCGAGATATCTTCTTTTCGCGCGTTCTTCCAAAGTTGCAGTTAAAAAAATCTTCAAATCAGCATTTGGAAAAACAACAGTAGTGGTGTCTCGTCCTTCGGAAATCAAGTTTCCTTCCTCACCCATCTTTTTCTGAATCCTGACCATCTCTTGTCTAACTTCTGGGATTCTGCTGATATCACTGACTTTTGCGTTCACTTGTGGGGTTCTGATTCTGTCGGTAATCTCTTCATCGTCAACAAAAACTCTTGTAACACCGTTTTCAAAAGCTAACTTCAACTCAATATTCTTTGAAAGATCTATTACTGCTCCAACATTGTCGGCAATTTCTTTTTCAAGTGCTATTGTAGTAACAGCTCTATACATTGCACCGGTGTCCAGATATACGTAACCCAATTTAGCAGCAATCATTTTTGCCACTGTACTCTTCCCCGCCCCGGCAGGACCATCTATCGCTATTAAAAATTTTTCGGACATAGTCTTGTAATATAATTAAAATTACAATGTTTTTCAAAATTTTACCGGTTGATTGAATTTATTTCTTCTTTATGTAAGAATAGGTACACCTTTAAAATAAGTGGCATAAAGTTGAATTAAACGGTAAAAAAATATTTCCTTGTTATTTATACCTCTTACTCTCGACAAAAATTCTTTTAATTTTCTGTTAAAATTCTCTACTGCTGCATTTGTAGATTTGTTTACAAGATAATTCAATATCCCACCTAATCTTTTCTTAATCGTTTTGGCTGCTATTTTCAACTCCGCTAATTGGCTTGTTTCTACTTTCTTTAGCCAACCAATAAAATGATGCTCTGCTTCAAGAGGATTTGGACTGTAACCTTCCTTAAAGTCTATATAGAGATTGTATGCTTTCTTTAGTAATGGAAATTCCTCAAATAATATCTTTGCTCTTTCTCTTTGCTGTTTACTCCAATTTGAAGACCTCTTGTAAAGCAGTCAACGGGATCGTGCCAAGAGTTGCTTTTCACTATCTCCATTGGAATATATCTTCAATCTATGAACTTCCAAATCTGTATTTACCCAAATGTTTTTCTTTGCCTTCCTCAACCTCTATTGTTTTTATATAAAATACTTTTGAGTATTGGCTGGTAAAAACAACCCAATAAATTCTTTCAAATACATCATTGCTCTTAACTCCT
>CAJHYN010000307.1_pt1 | contig 16205 bp, 16 predicted proteins | sample 9198641 | NCBI WGS metagenome assembly CAJHYN01 (sample SAMEA7708370, study PRJEB35096) | sediment metagenome | biome: marine neritic benthic zone biome [ENVO:01000025]; feature: sediment [ENVO:00002007]; material: shallow marine sediment [ENVO:03000034] sea grass bed [ENVO_01000059] ... | reverse complement strand
TTGAAAAAAGAATGTTAAATTCTTCAGCTCTTGCTAATGTCAGAGCCAAGACAGGGACTCTCAGCGGAGTGAGTTGTTTATCAGGCTACGTTACAACAAATGAAAATCACTTAATTGCATTTTCAATTATGAATCAAAACTATGTGGGTTCATCGAAGAAGATGAGAGATTTTCAAGATAGATTATGTGAAATTTTGATGAAAGCAAAATAGATGAAGAATTTTATTCAATATACAATTAAGACAACCCCTTTTGAAACAGAAATACTTTCAAGTTATTTATGGCAGCTCAATATCGAAGGTCTATTAGAAAATGATAACAATATTATTGCCTATAGTTCGCAGGATTTAAGAAAGCAAATTGAAAAAAAATTAAAAGAATTAGTTACTGAAGGTTTTGTTAAACAGTTTAATATAATTGAAAAAAAAGTTGAAACCAAAAACTGGAACGAAGAATGGGAAAAGAAGATTAATATTGTCGAAGTTTCGGAAAAAATTGTAATCAAACCTTCATTCAAAAATTACGACTCAAAACCAGACCAGGTTGTAATTACGATAGACCCTAAAATGTCCTTTGGAACAGGAGATCATCCTACAACAAAAATGGCACTGAAATTATTAGAGAAATATCTTACGAGCGAAAAAAAAATTATTGATGTCGGCACAGGGACGGGAATTCTATCGATAGCTGCGGCAAAGTTGGGTGTCGAAAAAATAATCGGAATTGACAATGACGAATGGTGTTTGATTAATGCAACAGAGAATGTGAATAAAAATCAAGTCGAGGAAAAAGTTGAAATAAAGAAAGCCGAATTGCATGAAATTAAAGAAAAGGATTTTGAGTTCGTAATTGCGAACATTAATAAAAACGTATTGAAAGAAATATCCCAAAACATCAATAACAAGCTATCCGGTAACGGAAAATTAATTCTCACCGGTTTACTAATTGAAGATGAAGAAGATATACTAAAGAGCTATTCATTCCCAGGATTAAACTTAAAAGAAAAGTTTACTGAAGACGAATGGATAGCTCTTTATTTTGAAAAAGAAATTATGCGTTAAGTTTTTGTAAAAGATCAGATAAACTATTTTGTTCATCTTCAGAAAGAACTCTTGCAATATTCTTCATATTATCAACATACTGCGGGAAAAGAGAATCCATTTTGTTCCTGCCTTTGTCAGTCAATTCAGCATTGATAATTCTTCTATCTTCTTTAGAAGGAACTCTTAGTACAAGTTCTTCTTTTTCCAAATTATCAACTACGCAAGTAATATTTGCGCCGGTAACCAATAGCTCTTCACTAATTCTTTTCAATGGCATTGGCCCTGCATTCATAAGAACCTCAAGAACGTGGAATTGAGGAGCAGTCAAATTATGAGCTGCCATTTGTTTAATGTGCGCCTTTCTAATAAAGTCGTGTGCCTTTGACAACTTATTCCATAAATCCAACGCTAACTTAGATTTTACATCTTGCATGTGTACCTCACTTTTGTTAATTATGTGTGTTTTAGTTGTTTTTTGTAAATCTGATAATCAGGCATTATCGAAAAAACCAGATCCCAAAACTTTTTTGAATGATTCATTTCCTTAATATGACAAAGTTCATGAATTATAACATAGTCTATAACTTTTTTGCTAAAACGCATTAGTTTATAATTCAATGCTATATTTCCATTTGAAGAACAACTACCCCATCTTGTCTTTTGTTCTTTTACCTTTATCTTGTTTGGCTTTACCTCTACTTTGTTTGCCAAATATTTCACTCGGGCTGGGATATATCTCTCTGCTTTTTGTTTTAACCACTTATTATAAATTTCCTTTTTATTGCAGTCACAATTTTCAGAAACAGAAATTATGAATTTATTACCATTAACAACTGCACCCTTATTACCGAACAAAGTGTACTGCTCTTCCACCAATAATTGCTTACCTAGGTATAAGTACTGATATTGGTAATTTTTTAATTCATTTATTTTTTTCGATATCCAATTTTTCTTTTCAGAAATTATTTTTTCGCAATCAATATTTTTTGTATTCTTCGGTACAACAATTTTTATTTTATCATGAGAATCAATTTTTATTCTAACATGTTTTGCGCGTTCACTCTTTTGAATTTCATATCTTACATTTATGTCTTTATGTTGTTTGATAACTTCACCCAACTTGTAATTTTTAACTTATTTAACATGAAATAAATTCATAAAAAAATAAAAAATTTTATTAAAATTTGATACTACATCAATAAAAATTATATTTACAGTAATTCTAAAAAAATTTTACAAAAAAAATTTGGAAAAATCCACTAAAAAGCTATTAAGCGACCTAAAAAAATTGAACTCAAAATTCGGCCCAGAATCTGTAAAAAATTCTTTAGTTAGTCTTGCAATTGAAATAAAAAGTATCAACTTTAATTGTTTATTAGATTATTTTCAGTCTTCAACCGATAATTTCTTCTATTGGAACATAAAAGAGACAAATTTCACTTCTATTGGCTATCGAAAATTGATTAACATTTATGCAGACGGTAAAGCAAGAACATCATTTACTGATAAATCCGTTTCCAAACTAAAAACGAATTTTATTTCAAATTGGGATGAGATTGGGCTTAAAAATGCACCATTATTTATGGGTGGGATGAAGTTTACACCAGGTTCATACAACGGCATTTGGGAACAATTTCATGATTCAGATTGGGTTTTATATCAGTACTTATACCTATGTCTACAAAATAGGTCATTTTTTGTTTACAACTATTATTACGATCCAAACAAACTTGATGAAATAAAAAGGAATTTATTAAAAGGTATTGAGTTAATTAAAAACAACAATACTAAAATTCAAATTGACTCAAAGGCCAATAAAAAGATTTTTGCAAAAATAATTGAAATTCCAAACGAAAAAGAAACATGGAACAATAAAGTAAATTATGCTTTGAAGTTTATCGGGATAAAAGTAATTCAGAAAATAGTTCTTTCTAGGAAGAAAATACTTCAGTTCAATAAAAAGCCAAAGCTAAATTTGTTATTGGACCAGCTGTCTAAAAATTATCCCAAGTGTTACGTTTTTGCATTTAGAAAAGATGACTCTATTTTCTTTGGAGCATCACCTGAAAAGCTTGCAAAAATTAAAGATGGTTGGATCGAAGCAGATGCTCTTGCAGGCTCGTTCCCAAGGGGTAAATCAGAACTTGAAGATAAAATTCTTGAAAACGAATTACTGACAAGCACCAAAAATCTTAATGAACAAAAAGCAGTTGTAAATTTTTTAATAGACTCCTTCAATAAATTTTCAGAAAATATTACTTTCGATGAAAAACCCGTTGTAAGAAAGCTGCCCAATATTCAGCACCTTTGGACCTTAATAAAAGCAAAACTTGAAAAAGATTATAAATTATTTTCTATTTTAAGGGAGATTCATCCTACTCCTGCCATTTGTGGAACACCGTGGGATAAGGCATTGATAAAAATTAAAGAAATAGAGGATTTTGAAAGGGGATTATTTGCAGGTATAATCGGCTGGTTTAATTTTGATAACGAAGGTGAATTCGCTGTTGCAATCAGGTCGGCTTTGCTCAAAGGAAAAACTTTACATGCTTTTGCCGGATGCGGAATTGTTGACGGCTCCAATCCGGAAGCTGAGTACAATGAAACAGAACTCAAATTAAGTCCTATTATATCGTTGTTCAATTATGATAAACCTAAATAGAAATGTTTTTTGGTGTAACCATTTTGTTAAACTTCTCTCGGAATTGGGACTGAAATACGCTTGCATTTCGCCGGGTTATAGAAGCACTCCTTTAACACTGTCATTTGCACGAAATTCAAAAATAAAAAAGTTTGTTCACGTTGATGAAAGATCGAACGGATTCTTTTCACTTGGATTAGCTAAGTTAACAAAGTCCCCGGTTGCAATAGTAACTACATCAGGTACTGCAGTTGCTGAATTATATCCTGCGATAATCGAAGCATATTTTCAAAGGGTTCCTTTAATTATTTGCACAGCAGACAGGCCAGCATTTTTAAGAAATACGGGAGCAAACCAAACTATAAATCAAGAGAATATTTTTGAAAATCATATACGACACTTTTTTGATTTCGGTCTTCCTGAGATTGATTCTCTAACAATAAGCAGCAAAAACACTGAATTAGCAAAAGCATATGACATTGCTGTGAATGAAAATCCGGGACCAATTCATTTAAACTTTCCCTTTGAAAAACCTTTTGAACCTAGTGAATTTACAGATGAAATTGATGAAGAAATAATTAAAAAGATAGATGAAATTAATATTACCGCAAGCAATTATGAAACCAAATGCGAAATTGATGAAACTCTTTTCGACAAAATAAAATCGATAAATAAAGGGGTAATTTTTTGTGGAATAAGTTCCTATTCGAGAGAGGTTGTTGAATCAATTATTTCATTATCTCAATTTACCGGTTATCCAATTTTTGCTGACGGGCTTTCTCAATTAAGATATGGAAAACAAAATAAAGAAAAAGTAATTTCCAATTACACTGCTCTATTAAAGTCTAGTAAATTTAAAGAATATTTTCGACCAGAAATAATTATCCATTTGGGAAGTACCCCTACTTCGCAGACATACTTAGACTTTTTTGAAAATTCGAATGCATACAAAATTGCAATAAACAAATATGGTGATTTAAAGGACCCATCAAGAACTGTCTATAAAATAATTAACACTTCTGCATTAGAATTTTGCAAATCAATTATAGAAAAGTTAGATGAACCTGTAAAAAGAGATGAAAAATGGATAAGCAAAATTGTTGATATTGATAAGCAAGTTTACAGAACAAAGGTGAGGATAATTGAAAATAGTCCTTTCGCAACCGAGCCAAGAATTATATCGGAAGCAATAAAAGGTATTCCCAATAATGCAAATTTAATGTTATCAAATAGCTTACCTGTTAGAGACATTGATAATTTTGCATCACTGAATAATAAATACTTCAAAGTATACTCAAACAGAGGTGCTAGTGGAATTGACGGGATAATTTCAACGGCTGCAGGCATTGCTGTCGAATCTAAACAGCCAACTTTTTTAATAATTGGCGACTTAGCTTTCTTTCATGATATGAACGGAATGTTGGCTTTGAAGAATTTACGAATCCCTTTAAAAATCATTTTGATAAATAACTTCGGCGGAGCAATTTTTGAAGATCTCCCAATTGAAAAAGAAACAGATCTATTTAGGCAATACTTCAAGACTCCAACTTATCTTGACTTTAGAAGTTTCGTTAAAGGCTACGGCGGAAATTTTGTGGACATTACAGATTGGCAGACTTTTAACCAGAACATCAAATATTCGTATGGTAATACATTCTCTGTGCTACACTTTAAAACCAATTCAAAAAAATCCCATCAAATTAGAAAGAGATTTTGGAATCAGACTGTAAACAAAATTGATGAAATCTTAAATGAAAGTTGAAATTGAAGGTGTTAACTATAATGTCGAGTTTGATAAATCATTTACCAATTCGATTATCATAGTTTTTATTCACGGTTTTACGGGTTCAACAAAAGACTGGCAATTTTTAACTAAAAATTTAGATAAAAAATTTAATCCTATTTTTATTGATTTAATTGGCCACGGATTATCAGACTCTCCTGAAAATGAAAATCTCTACTCAGAAGTTTTTATCATCAACTCACTAAAAAAAATTTTCAAAAAACTAAAATTAGCAAATTTTATCTTAGCGGGCTACTCAATGGGAGGAAGAGTCGCATTGACATACACTTTAGAAAATCCCGATCAAGTTAAGGCAGTAATTTTGGAAGGTACTAACCCAGGCATAAAAGAAAAGAGCGAGAGAAATAGAAAAGAAAAAAGTGACCATCAATTATCAGTAAGATTAGAAAACGAGGAACTGGAAAGTTTTTTAAATTATTGGTACCGCCAGGAGATTTTTAATTCACTCAATGACATAGAAATCGAAAGCTTAATTCAATCAAAAAGGTTGAATAACAGGTTTGGACTTGCTAAAGTATTAAGAAATTTTTCAACCGGAAAGATGAAGAACAAGTGGAATGAACTCAATGAGATTAATTGCCCTACTCTTTTGATCTCAGGAGAATTTGATAAAAAATATTGCGAAATAAACAAATTAATGTCCGGTAAAATAAATTTATGTCAACAAAAAATAATCAAAAATGCCGGCCACAATACTCATTTTGAGAACCAATTTGAATATATTTCTGTTGTTAATAATTTCTTAACAAGCTATTTTTAATATTCGACGATTCTTGAATAAGGGACACTATGTCATACAATTGGGAAATTGCAAAGGATTACAAAGATATCATTTATGAAAAAACGGATGGTATCGCAAGAATAAAAATTAATCGACCTGAAAAAAGAAATGCTTTCCGTCCTGAAACTGTGCTTGAAATGTATGATGCTTTTAATGACTCAAGAGAAGATTCCAAGGTTGGTGTGATTTTATTAACCGGTGAAGGACCGGCAAAAGATGGTAAATACGCTTTCTGTTCCGGAGGAGACCAGTCAATCAGAGGTGATAAAGGTTATGTTGGCGGAGACGGTGTGCCAAGGCTTAATATACTGGATGTTCAAAAACAGATTAGAAGTATTCCAAAACCTGTTATTGCTCTAGTTGCCGGCTACGCAATTGGAGGAGGGCATGTGCTTCACGTTATGTGCGATTTAACTATAGCCGCTGATAATGCGATATTTGGTCAGACAGGGCCAAAAGTAGGTAGCTTTGACGGAGGCTTTGGAGCAAGTTTGCTTGCGCGCAACGTTGGGCAGAAAAGAGCCAGAGAAATATGGTACCTATGCCGGCAATACAATGCTCAGGAAGCATACGAAATGGGACTAGTAAACAAGGTTGTGCCAGTTGATAAATTAGAGGACGAAGGTGTTCAATGGGCAAAAGAAATTCTTGAAAAAAGTCCCCTAGCAATTAGGTTGTTGAAATCAGCTTTCAACGCTGAGCTTGATGGTCAGGCAGGCATACAGGAATTAGCGGGAAATGCAACTTTGCTTTATTACATGAGTGAAGAGGCGCAAGAAGGCAAAAATGCATATAACGAAAAAAGAAAGCCTGATTTCTCAAAATTCCCGAGAGTACCGTAATAATGATTACTTCATCAGCAAAATCGATTAATAAATTTGAAAGCTGGCTTCTTGCAAGCAGGCCAAAGACTCTTCTAGCGGCTTTTGTTCCAGTAATTATAGGATCATCAATTGCTGCACACCAATCTGTTTATAAACCTTTTGCTTCTTTGATAGCACTAATTTGTGCTGTGTTAATTCAAATGGGAACTAACTTTGTTAATGACTTATATGATTACTATTCTGGTGCCGACTCAAAAGAGCGTAAAGGCCCTCAGAGAGTTTTAACAAGCGGTCTGATTTCAGTTAAAGAAATGCAAATAGGAATTGTAATTACTTTTGCTTTAGCTTTTCTGTTAGGTGTATACTTAGTCTTTATCAGCGACTGGATAGTTTTGTTAATAGGAATTTTATCAATATTAGCCGGGATAGCTTATACAGCTGGGCCTTATCCATTGGCTTATAATGCTCTTGGCGATATTTTTGTGTTTCTATTTTTTGGTTTTGTAGGTACGGTTGGAACCTATTATGTTCTAACTTTATCAGTAAAACCTGTTGCTTTTTGGGCATCAATTCCTGTTGGGGCACTCATAACAAACATATTAGTGGTTAATAACTATAGAGACATTAATGAAGACAAAACTTCCGGTAAAACTACGCTCGCTGTTAAGTTTGGGATGAGATTTACCAGAATTCAATATGTATTGTTTATGATAATTTCTTATTCAATTCTGTTTATTGTTTATTTTACTTTCAAGCAAAGCTTGATAATTTTCCTTCCTCTTATAAGTTTGCCTTTATCAATTAAACTCATCAAAATGATTTACAACCTCAGGGGTAAACAGTTAAATAAAACCCTTGAACTCACTGCAAAATTATCTTTAATCTATGGGGTATTATTTGCTTTCGGTATTCTATTATGAATTTAATAGAATTACAGTATGCAGAATATGTACTGAAATTTAATTCCTTTTTCCAAACTTCAAAAAATACTTTTGCTGAAAAAAAAATAATCTTGCTAAAACTTAAGACTGACACTGGCAAAGAAGTCTTTGGCGAAGTCTCATTATTTCCTGAATTGGGAACTGAAACATTTGAAGAAGCAATAACACAGACAAAGGAAGCTAAAAACAATATTGAGAATCATACGTTAAAATCGGTTGAAGATTTAGAGAACTATACTAATAAATTTATTCGTTCTCCTGCTCTAAGGTTTGGTATTGAACAAGCGTTGTTTTATTTGAATAGAAGCAATTGCAATAAGAAATCTATTGAAATCAATGCTGTAGTAGGAAACGACATTGTAGAAAAATTGATCCGGAGAATAAATGAATACTATCATAATGGTTTCACGACTTTCAAATTAAAGGTTGGGGAAAAAGAATTCAGTGAAGATTTGCAATTGCTTAACCAATTAAAAGAAGAATTTAATCAATTAATAAAAATTAGGTTGGACGTTAATGGCAAATGGGGCTATGAAGAAGCAAGAAAAAATTTAAACAAACTATCAAACTACGATATCGAATTTGTTGAACAGCCGACACCTAACATAATTGAGTTAGAAAAATTGGTACATGAAAGTAAGGTGAAAATTGCAGTGGATGAATCAGCAAATAATTTTGAAAGTGCAAAAGAAATAATAATTAACTCGCACATAGAAATCATTGTTCTGAAGCCAGTTTTAATTGGTAGTATTAAAAGAACTTTTGAACTAATTGATTTAGCAAAAAGCTATGATAAATCGATTATAATTTCCTCAACATTTGAAAGTTCGGTTGGATTGAATATGTTGATACATTTGTCTTATCATGCTGGGAACAGATTCGCTCATGGACTTGGCACTTTTTCTTATTTGGGTAATAATTTTGAAGATTCAAACGTTACTTTCAATGCGCCTCAGTTAGTATTAAATGATAACTCAGAAATAGGATTTATTTTACCAAACCTTAATTGGCAATGATTAATATAGAACTAAATTCCAATTGGTTTAATATTCAGAGTAAGTTAAGCCCTGATATTACTTTTATTATCTACAAAGGCAAGTCATATACATACCGGGAAGTAGAGTCACTTGTTGCCATAGCTGCAGGTAATTTATTATTTAAAGGAATTAAAGAAAATGAGTATGTTTTTTTAGTTGTAAAAAATAATTTTGAATTTGTGATCTCGCTTTTAGCTCTCTGGCAAATAAAAGCGACACCTGTGATTGTTAATCCAAATTCTAAACCTGAAGAACTCAAAGAGAGAGCTAATCTATTCGGGAAATATAAAATAGTCGATGATGCAGATTTATATAAAAAAAATATTGAAAATGATTTACCGAACTCAAACTATTCAGACACTGCGATTATCATTTTTACTTCAGGCTCTACTGGTATTCCAAAAGCAGTAGAATTAACTTTTGAGAATCTATACTATAGTGCGATGAATGCTGATTCAATACTGAAACAAACTTACAATGACAAATGGCTTGCAAGTCTACCCTTTCACCATATAGGGGGATTTTCAATAATTGCAAGGACTTTGTTGAGTGCATGCAGTATTATAATTCCAGATGAGTTTGATACAAAAAATTTTATTGAAAACATAAAACATAAACCTGCATTTTTTTCTGTTGTCCCTACAATGTTAATGAGAATTATAGAAGCAAAGATTAATTGTTACCCTGAATTAAAATGCGTTTTATTAGGCGGTGCTAAATGTAACTCAGTATTAATTTGCAAAGCTCTAAAAAAAGATTACCCTATTTTGAAAGTATACGGCGCAACAGAAACTTCGTCATTCGTAGCTGTAAATGATTTAAGAGATCCCAACAGCAATTTTGAATCTGCTGGGAAAGCAATTGGAGATAATATAATTGAGATTGATAAAAGCGAAAACGACAGCCCAGGAGAGGTAATAGTAAAAGGCAAATCAGTTGCGAAACAATATTTAAACAACGATCCAAAGTTTAAAGATAGACTTACTGATGGAATATTCCGGACAGGCGATATTGGCTACTACGATGAAAAAAGTAATTTACATATTCACTCAAGAAAAGACAACATGATAATTTCTGGTGGAATAAATGTTTATCCTGGAGAAATCGAAAAAAAGTTATTAAAAATAGATCATATTAAAGAAGCTGTTGTCTTTTCTACAATTAGCCGAGAATGGGGCGACCAAATTAATGCTGCTGTTGTCGTGAAAAATGCAATCTCAGAAAAAGAGATTAAACTTATTTTGAAGGAAAAGATAGCAGATTATAAAATACCTAAAGTAATACATGTGGTTAGTGAAATCCCTAAAACCGAACTTGGCAAGGTTGACAAAAACAAACTGAGAGCCCTCATTAAGAAAGATGAGAACTTAAACTCTCATAAATAGTTTTTTCCAAATTAGTTTTTTTGAATGATTTTTTATCAACACAAACATGTACTGTTATTACTTTTGCTTTCAGAACATTTTTGCTATCATAAAATTGATGTGTTAATTCGAAAGATGCATCCCTTATATTTGTAACCGTTGTTTGAACTTCTATTTTCTCGCCGGATTTAATTGGCTTTAAATAATCTGCTTGGGTGTGAATTATCGGAACAACATAACTCCCATTTACAAAATAGTCATGATCCAATTCAAAACTTTTAATCATCTTTTCATAATTTGAATGAGCATATTTAAAGATATTTGCATAAAAAATAATCCCTGCAGGATCACAATCATAAAAATTCACGATAAATTGATTACTAATCATTACTGTTCCAAATTATATTTTTTTATCTTGTGACAAATTTATGAAATTATTGTTTAATAATTTGTTACGTCTAAAGATCATGTTAAAAATTTTACTAAAAATATTTATTATCTGTATTCCAGTCTTATTGGCAAGTCAAAGTAATGAGGACAAAGTTCAAAAAACTTATTACGATACTGGGGAATTAAAAACCGAAGGACTATATGTAAACGGAAAGCGTCATGGTATATATAAAGAATTTTATAAAAACGGTAATGTCTGGAAAGAATGGAATTTTGTAAACGATAAAGAAGAGGGCATATCACTCTGGTATTTTGAAGACGGCACTTTAAGTATGGAATGGCATTATGAAAATGGAAAGCTTGAAGGTACTTCCAAATGGTATAGAGAAACGGGTGAGCTGTGGTCTGAACCGGGTTACGTTAACGGCATAAGAGAAGGTTTTACAACAAACTATTATTTAACCGGCGAAATTCAGGGTATCTGGCTTTACAGCAATGGAAAATTAAACGGTATATCTAAAATTTTTTTTAAGAACGGTCAGCTTGAGGTAGAAAGAACGTATGTTGAAGATAAGTTAAACGGAATCAGCAAAGTGTATTATGAATACGGTCCACTAGCTTTAGAAGCGAATTATGTTGATAATAATCTTGAAGGTACTTCCTATATATATTATCCCGACGGTTCGTTAAAGGTAGTTGACACTTATAAAAACGGACAGATAGTTAAAAGAATACGATATGATATTGCAGGTAATTTTGAAAAAGTTGAAGAAAGTTTTACTGAACACCATGACAAAGGAACTGTAAAGAATGAATTAAACTTTAGGGAGGGCAGGAAAGAAGGAATCAACAAAGACTACTATGAAAGCGGTTTTATAAAATCTGAGCTAAATTATTTTAGCGATAAACTCGACAGTGTCTGCGCTTATTACCATGACGGCGGAACAATAAAATCAATTGTAGAATTTACAAACGGATTGAAGAACGGAATTGAAAAAATATTCAACGAAAAGGGAATAATGATTAGTGAAAGATTATATTCTGCTGGTATATTAAACGGCAAAGCTTTTAATTATTACGCTACAGGAGAGCTTAAAACCGAAAAATTCTTTAGAAATGGAAAGGTTGATGGTATCGTTAAAAACTATTACAAAAGAGGAATCCTGTATTCAGAAGAAAACTACGACAATGGAAGCAAGCAAGGCATATCAAAATTTTTCTATGAAAACGGAAAAATATCTGACTATTCTATTTATGATAATAATCTTCTAAACGGCAAAGTTTATTCGTATGATAAGGATGGAAAAACAAAAAGAGAAGCACTTTATGATAATGGTAAACTAATCAGCAACAAGAAAATTTTATAAAATATATTAGTATTTAAACATAACTGAAAATTTACTGCCTACGCCTTTTTTGCTCTCAACAGATATTTTCGCATTATTTAATCCTGCATACTGTTTTACAAGCGCTAATCCTAAACCTGTCCCATCAAATTTCCTGGTGTATCCGGTTTCTTCTTGAGTAAATATTTCAAAAATCTTATCTAAAAATTCTTCTGATATCCCAATACCTGTATCAATAACATCAACAATTAAATTTCCGTCGGAATTTTTTCTCAATTGAATTTTGACATTTCCTTTTTTAGTATACTTAATTGCGTTATCAATTAAATTAATAAACAGCTGGTTAATAGAGTAGTAATCGCAAACTATTCTTGTAAAGTCGGCTTTATTAGAAAATGAAAGAAGAATTCCTCTTTGTTCAGCAAACTTTTCAAATTGAACAACTAACGGTGACAGGATGTCATCAGCAAGATCAACGTCAATTAAATCGACTTTATATTTACCCATCTGAAGCTGAGCAACATTTAGTATCAAATCTATTGTTCGAATTAATCTTTTACCGCCTCTCTCAATTAAATCAAAACATTCTTTTAGTTCGCCGCTAACAACGGATTCAAGATCATTCCTAATTAATGAAGAAAAGCTTAAAATGGAGTTTATTGGTGTTCTAATTTCGTGTGACATTTGTGCAAGGAATTCAGACTTTATCCTGTTAGATTCTTCGGCTTTCTTTTTGGCTACAATTAATTCCTGCTCAAAATTCTTCCTTTCAATTACTCTGGCAATTTGATTTGCAATTATCTCAAGTATCTTTTTATGTTTTTCAGAATATTCATTTTCGCTTTCGTAAGACTGCAAGGCCATTACACCTATACTCTTATCTTTGAATTTAAGAGGCGCACCCAGATAAATTTTTGGAACTACTCCAACTTGGACAATTTCCTCCTCATCTAAAAGACTTACTATTTCATCCTCTTTTAATAGAAGAGTCTCTCCGATTTCAAGTATATGTGTTGTAATGCTCTTACCTTCGCTCAGATCCATCTCTGCTTCTTTAACATCTGGTTCATGCTCATCAACAATATAAGGAAATTTGATGATGCCGTTTTTATTATCAAAAAGTGCAATATAAAAATTATCAACACACATTAGTTTTCCGATTAATTCATGAATGTGTGCAAATAATTCTGCTAATGATTCGATAAACCCAGCTTCTTGCGAAATTTCTAATAACACTGTCTGCAGTAATTCGTCGTACTTTAATTCAGCAATGTCATAGATTGTTGTTACTCTGTGCGGCTCACCTTCTTCATCATAAATTATTCTTGCTGTAACCTTTGCATGAAATTTTTCACCATCTTTTTTTACAAGTTCAAATTCACCTTTTTCGACTGCTTTGTTTTCGAATAATTCATTATGCGATTTAATTGCAAACTCAATACCTTCGGTGGGTAGCATCATTTTGAAATGTCGACCTACTAATTCATCTTTTGTGTATTTATAAAGTTCACAAAAGGCTTCATTTACATCAACAAAATATCCATCTTTATTTACAATACTTATCCCTACATCTGCAGCTTCAAATACAGAAATAGTATCGAAATGATTTTTTTCTGTTGAAGAATTATTATCAACAAGCATTTTTATCCCTTTACAATATTAAGAGAACAATAGTTGCTAATAGTCATTGAATCAAATACTATTATCGGATGTTCAATTAAAAAATTTAGTCCTATAAAATATTTTTATGTTTTTCTTTTTACGAATATTATTTTTGGTTGGCTGGGCTGATTCTTCGTTGATATAAAAAAGAAATATAACAAATAATAAACTGTAAGTAAAAAAATTCCTATTATAAATGAATAAAATTCTTTTAATTCTGATTGTTCAAATAAGTTATAAAACGTAAATATACTCAACACTAAAAGCAATAATGGAGTCCCGTAAAGTCCAAACGTAGCTTTAACAATTGTCGATCCTTTAATGGAAATTTTCACTTCGTCGCCAACCTTTGTTTTATATGGGTCAATAACCCTTACTGTTTTTGTATTGTCTGCTTTCGGGTTACAGAATATTTTCGCGGAACACTCATCACAATGATCGTTTTCAATTAATGCAACTTCGGCAATTCCATTATTGCTTTCTAAAATTATTCCTTCTTCAATTAGTTCTTCTGTCATAACTAATTTATTGTTTCTTCCTCGGTGCTTTTATTTAACCTATCAATAGCACCTGTTTTACATTTATCAAAAGGTATTTTTGATTCATCCAATTGATCGTAATTTATCTTTCCTAAAAAGTTTTCAATCTCTACACTACCTTCGGATTTGCGTGCACAAATTCCGCAACCCATGCAGGAAACTGAACATACTTCTTTTGATTTTTTAGGATCATCATGGTTTCTGCAAAATACAAAAACATTTCTATCATTGGAATGCATTTCTATTACATCACGCGGGCATGCTTTTTCGCACATTCCGCAGCCCGTACAAAGCTCTTCAATAACTTCAGGAATGCCGTTAGAGTTCATATACATTGCATTAAACGGACAAGCTTCAACGCAGTCACCACCGCCTAAACAACCATAATAACAAAGCTTATCTCCGCCGGAAACTATGTCCATAGCGGAACAGCTAAGGGGACCGTAATAATCAGCCATCTTTTTAACAGCTTCACTGTTACCACCGCGACATAATATACGAGGCACCATTTTCATTGCTGTGCCTGCGTCAACACCCATTAATTCTGCAATCGTTTTAGCCGTATCATCTCCTCCTACCGGGCATCCGTTTACAGGGGCATCACTTTCAACAATGTTCACTGCGAAATCATAGCAGCCGGCTTTACCGCAAGCACCACAGTTGGCGCCGGGAAGCACATCATTTATTTTTCCAATTAAAGGATTTTCTTCTACTCTTAGTTTTCTATCGGCTATTGCTAATCCGCCTGCGAATATAAATCCGAGACCGCCCATTGTAGCAATTGCAATAATTAAAGTAGCATCCATTATTTCCTCCAGAAATAAAATTTATGTTAAACAGAAATTAATCCTGAGAATCCCATAAAAGCTAAAGCAAGAATACCGGCTACTATTAAAGTTATCGGCACACCTTGAAATGCTTTCGGAACATCAGCTAAGTCCAATTCTTCTCTGATACCTGCCATAATTGTGATAGCCAAAGTAAAACCAACCCCGGCACCAACTCCGAAAACTAAACCCTGAATGAAAGAATATTCTCTCAATACTATAAACAAAGCTAGACCTAAGATCGCACAGTTTGTTGTAATCAAAGGAAGAAATATACCAAGCGCGCGGTAAAGCGGCTGGCTAACTTTTTTGATAAACATTTCAACAAATTGAACAAGTGACGCTATAACTAAAATGAATGAAACGTATTCCAGAAACTGTAAATCAAAGGGAACTAAAATCATGTGATAAATCAACCAGGTAACAATCGAAGCAATCGTCATCACAAATGTTGTTGCAAGTCCCATTGAGAAAGCAGAAGAGATTTTGTTTGAAACACCGATGAACGGGCAAATTCCGAGGAAGTAACTTAATACAAAGTTATTTACAATAACCGCCGAGAAAAAGATTAAAAATAATTCCATTATTCAGTCTCCTCCATTTTAATGGGTTCTTCGGGTTTTACATACTTTGCTAAAATAGCTTCTCTTTCAATTCTTTTCTTTCTTAACGATAAGTGTGTGAAATAAGCCATCATCAATCCTAAAGTTAAAAATGCCCCTGCTGGTAAAATCATTATCAACCAAGGTTCAAACATATCCGGCATAATGGTCATTCCTAAAATTTGACCGGAACCTAAAATTTCTCTAACACCGCCAAGCATTACTAATGCAATCGTAAAGCCTGTTCCCATTCCGAGCGCGTCAAGAAATGCTCTACCCGGATTGTTCTTTGATGAGAAAGCTTCCTGTCTTCCGAGTACCAAACAGTTCACAACAATCAACGGAATGAAAGGTCCGAGTGCCTTGCTTAATGACGGGAACTGTGCTTTCATCACTAAGTCAAC
>CAJHYN010000260.1_pt1 | contig 16282 bp, 13 predicted proteins | sample 9198641 | NCBI WGS metagenome assembly CAJHYN01 (sample SAMEA7708370, study PRJEB35096) | sediment metagenome | biome: marine neritic benthic zone biome [ENVO:01000025]; feature: sediment [ENVO:00002007]; material: shallow marine sediment [ENVO:03000034] sea grass bed [ENVO_01000059] ... | reverse complement strand
GCATTTAGCGAAAATATTAAAAACATTCCTGACGGCGCAAAGCTTCAGTATGTTCTTCACAAGGTAAAAAAGAATGAAACATTATCACATATTGCGTATCGCTACAAAGTTAGGTTAAGCCAGTTGGCAAAGCTTAATAACATGTCGCTTAAAACTAAAATTTATCCCGGCAAAACTTTGAAGATACCTGTTTCGGGATTTAATGAAACAGACTTTATCGCGAATACAAATTTAATTCCTGCACATGCAGATACAGTAAGCCATGATGAAAGCGTCGCACCGTACGAGTTTATTGTAAGCGAAGTAAACGGTGATACGGATTTCCTTAAAAAGTATCAAGAAATTTATAGCGACTCAACAAACGTTATTATTCCCGAAGATAAGAAGTTAGTTGAGTACAAAGTAAAGAAATACGATAATCTTATTGACATTGCAGATCTGTTTAGTGTGCGTGTGTCGGAATTGAGAAACTGGAATAACCTTCCTTACACAACGGGTGTGCATGTTGGGCAGAAATTAAACGTTTATGTGCCGGAAGATAAGTTTGAATACTTTTCTTCAATTAATAAGCTAAACCGTAACCAGAAAATGAATGTGCTTTATTCAACAGGCGACGGTAGATGGATAAAACATAAAATCCGCAGAGGCGAAGTAATTGGTAAAATTGCTGAGAAGTACGGGGTTAGAGTAAGCCAGATTAAAAAGTGGAATAATATAAGAACAAGCAGAATTTACGCAGGCAGAACTTTAAGAATACACGTTGGCCAAAACTTTGCCGGAAGCACCAATAAAAGCAGCTCTGAAAAATCATCAACAGTTGTTGCAAGCCGCAATAACACGATGTACAAAGTTAAAAGAGGTGATTCACTTAGTAAAATAGCTGAGAAGCACGGCGTTACTGTTAGAAATCTTAAAAAGTGGAATAACATTTCATCAAACACAATTAAAGTAGGGCAAAGATTAAAAATTTACAGCAATGTTTCACCAAAAGAAAATGTTGCATCGAGTGAAAAGCCTTCCGGTAAAATGATCAGCTATAAAATTAAATCAGGCGATACGATTGGTAAGATTGCTGAGAAGTATGATGTATCTACAAGTGAGATCAGGAAATGGAACGGCATAAAAGGGAGTAAAATTGTTGCCGGAAAAACATTGGTAATTTATTCCGACAAAGAACTAAAAGAAGATAAGACAGAAACTATAGCAAGCGCTAACATTACAAAAATAAAAGAACAGCCAAAGGCTGATAACAAAGAAGAAAATGAAGATTTATCTGAAGCTAATGCAATAACTCACGTAGTTAAAAGAAATGAAACTCTCGGACACATTGCTGAGAGTTACAATGTAAGAACACAAAAAGTAAGAGACTGGAATGGCATAAGAGGCAGCAGAATTTACGTTGGACAGGAATTAACAATTTATCCTGGTCCGGCAACAGTAAAATTTGCTGAGAAAAAAGAGGAAGTTGCAAAAGAAAATTATAATGTGAAACTACATATTGTAAGGGAAGGTGAAAACCTTTGGTACATTGCGCGCAAGTATGATACACGTGTTGCAAAAGTAATGGAATGGAATGAACTGAGCAATGAAGACATTAGACCGGGAATGAAACTGAAAATTTTGAACTGATTTAACATTTTCTTAACTTTGAATACATAAAAAAAGCTCGTTAGGGGTGTCCTGAATAAATAGGGCTGAGATCAAACCCTTGAACCTGATCTGGGTAATTCCAGCGTAGGGAAACGGAAAAAGTAATTAAGAGTTGGCCGTTTCCTAAAGCGGCTTTTTTTATTTCTTTAATCTATATTAAAAGGAGTAAAAAATGAAATACTTAATTATTTTTTTGTTGTGTGCATCTCAAATTCTCTCACAAAGTTTATTAAAAGGCAAGATTGTAAATTCCGAAACAGAAGAACCGCTCTCGTTGGCAAACATCTCAATTGCAAAAACAAACTATGGTACAACTTCAGGTGAAAGCGGTTATTTTGAATTGAATGTTGAAGGCTATACGAACGAAAATATTATCATCAGTTACGTAGGTTTTGAAACAAAGAAGATTCCATTAAGCGAATTATCAAGAAATCAGCTAAACATTATTGAACTTGATAGAAGTGTTTTATCGAGCCAGACAGTTTTAGTTCAGGGTACTATAGGTGAAAAAGGAGTAACACCTTTAACTTTTTCAAAAGTAACAAGAAAAGATATTCAAGAAAATTATACTGTTCAGGATGTTCCCGAATATTTAAGCTACTTGCCGTCAACAACATTTTATTCTGAAGGCGGCAACGGGATTGGCTATAATTACATAAGCATCAGGGGGTTCGGTCAGAGAAGATTATCAATTTCTGTAAACGGTATTCCGCAGAACGAACCGGAAGACCACAATGTTTACTGGATTGATATGCCGGACTTACTTGAAAGTACTGAGCTAATTCAAGTTTCGCGCGGTGCAGGAAACGGTGTGATAGGATATCCTTCAATCGGCGGTTCGATTAACATTATTACATCATCATTTTCAGACAAACAAAAGTTTGATTTGGAATCTTCAATCGGAAGTTACAACACTCGAAAATACAGCGCATCTTTTTCAAGCGGATTAATAGATAAACAATATAGCTACTATGTAAAACTTTCAAACACATTGACCAGTGGTTATAGAGATAACAGCAGTGCTGATTTGAAATCATATCACGTTTCTGCGGTTCGATATGATGACAAATTAACAACGCAGGTTAATGTTTATGGAGGTCCTTTGGAAGATCACCTTGTTTACACAGGACTTCCAAAATTTACAATTAAAGATAAAGACCTAAGAAGGGAGAATCTTTCTTCCTGGGGTGCAAATGAGAACGGATATACATTCAAAACACAAAGAAGGCCGGAAGAAATCGAAAACTTTTCACAGCCTCACTTCGAAGTACTTAATGAATATAAATTTAATGATGATGTTACTTTTAATTCAGCACTGTTTTTAATTTTAGGCGATGGCTTCTTTGATTTTGACGGTTCATGGGCTGATACAAATTATTTAAGGCTGACTACTGCAAACGGATTTAATACGACTCAAAACCCGGGTAATGTTTTAATTCGTGCAATGGTTGAAAATAAGCAATACGGCTGGATACCGAGAGTGAGTATAAATCACAAAAAAGGCAGATTGATTTTGGGTAGTGAAATCCGAATTCATAATTCCGTTCATTGGGGAAGCATAAATTTTGGTGAAAGCTTGCCTGCCGGATTAACAAAAGATTTTAGATACTACTATTATGAAGGCTCCAAAGATATAATTTCGTTTTACGCAAATGAGAGCTACCAGGTAAATGATAATATAAATTTACTTGCTGAACTACAGTTAGCTTATCATAATTATGGAATTGAAAATGAAAGATACTTGGATAATGAATTTGATATTGATGATCTTTATTTCAACCCGCGCTTCGGAATCAATTATAAATTGAATCAAAATTTTAGTACGTACTTTTCATTTGCAAGAGTAACAAGAGAGCCCAGATTAAAAGATTATTACGATGCAGCAGAATCAAGCGGTGGAGCGACACCTAAGTTCACATCAAATAACGGCACTTTTGATTTTGATGATCCTTTGGTTAAACCGGAAACAATGAACAGTTTTGAATTGGGTGCAAATTTTTCAAAAGGTAATTATTCATTTACGGCAAATGCGTTTTACATGTTGTTCAATGATGAAATTGCAAACAACGGACAGACAGACAGATTCGGACAGCCGATTACAGGGAACTTAGATAAATCAATTCACACAGGTATTGAATTAAGTGGGGCTGTTCAATTTGCAAAGCATTTTGAATTAATCACGAACGGATCGTACAGTAATAATTATATTAGTGAAGGATCAACCTTTGTAAACTTTGGAGATAGTGAAGTGGGGGAGATCGACTTAAAAGACAATAAAATAAGCGGCTTTCCTGATGTTACTTTTAACGCAATATTGAAATTTAATTACGAGAAATTCTTCACTCAATTTTCTGCAAAATATGTAGGTGAGTTTTTCTCCGATAATTATGACGAAAACATCATGCAATATTTGAACAGCTTCCCTGGATTTATTGATTACAGCGATAATAAAGTTGACGCATATTTTGTAGCAAATTTATTTTCAAGTTATGAGTTTGAATTAAGTGGTTTTTTCAAAAACATAAAAGCATTTGTGCAAGTAAATAATTTGTTCGATAATTTATATGCTTCGTATGCTATCGGGAAGGAGTTTTTCCCAGCTGCAGAGAGAAATGTTCTTGTAGGCATTAAATTAGGATTGTAGTTTTATTGTCATTCCCGCGAACGCGGGAATCTATATCTTTGTCTTGACATTTTTGGATTCCCACTTGCGTGGGAATGACAGCGAAAGTCTAATGAAAAATTTAAAGAATATTATGATGCCAAAATGAAGAAATGTATTATTCTCGCTAACGGCGATATTCCACCCAAAAAAGTTTTTAATTATCTCAACAAAATTGGGTACAACACTTTGATATGTGCAGATGGCGGGGCTAATAATGCATATAAATTAAAATTAAATCCGGATTACATAATTGGTGATCTTGATTCAATTACAAATAAAGTTAAAGATTATTATTCTGACAAAAGTAGAATCATCCAGTACAAAAGGCAGAATGATACGGACGTAGAAAAGTGTTTGAAGTATGCAATCAAGAAAGGTTATGAAAGAGCTATCCTGCTTGGTGGGACAGGGGATAGGCTTGATCATACTTTCTGCAATTTAGGAATAGTGCTAAAGTTCTTCGATCAAATAAAAGTTTCAATTCTTCACCGCACCTCGATTCTCGAAGCATTTGAAGGAAATGTTGAGTTAAAAACAATTCCCGAAGAAACAATTTCACTTTACGGAATTGATAAAAAAACAAAAATCACAACAAGTGGATTGAAGTATAAGTTAGAAAATGACGTACTGCCATTTGGTGAAAGAGAAAGCACAAGCAATGCTGCTAAATCAAATAAAGTGAAATTGAAAATTAAAAACGGTAGAATATTTGTTATCCGTGATTATGAAATTTTAAGGCAGAATGGTTTCCTTCAGTAATTTAGATATATCGATAATTATCGCTTTCTTTGCAGTTGTTCTCTTGATTGGATTTTTGTCCGGTAAAAAAGAAAAAGATTCAACTGAAGGATTTTTACTTTCCGGCAGAAAGGTTGGACTTTTTCTATTCATCCTCACTAATGTAGCAACCTGGTACGGCGGAATACTCGGTGTTGGCGAGTTTACTTATCGATATGGTATCGTAAGTTGGTTTACCCAAGGTTTGCCGTATTATATTTTTGCGATTGTATTCGCATTATTGTTTGCTAAAAAAGTAAGAGAGTCATCATTATTTACAATTCCGGATAAACTTGAAGAAGCCTACGGTAAAAAGGTTGGGTTGTTTGCCGCATTGTTTGTGTTCATTCTTGTGTCCCCAGCACCTTATCTTTTGATGCTTGCAAATCTGATAACATTGATATTTGATATTCCTATTCTGTACTCACTTCTTATTGCAATATTTTTCTCTGCTGCATACTTATTTAGAGGCGGATACAATTCCGATTTAACAACCGACGCGTTTGAGTTCTTTGTAATGTTCATAGGTTTCATTGTGATATTTTTCTTTGCCTACAATCAAAACGGGGGAATGGAATTTCTTAGTTCATCATTACCTGAAAGCCATTTAAAGTTGACAGGTGATACTTCAATTACATTTGTTATTGTCTGGTTTTTAATTGCACTCTGGACATTTACCGATCCTGGATTTCATCAAAGATGTTATGCAGCCAAGAATGGTAATGTAGCAAAGTATGGGATAATAATATCAGTCGGGCTCTGGGCGTTATTTGATTTTCTGACTACTTCAACCGGGCTATATTCAAAAGCAGTACTACAGGAAATAGACAATCCTGTATTGGCTTTTCCACTGCTTGCAGAAAAAGTTTTATCACCTGGATTCAAGGGTATTTTTTATGCTGCATTGTTTGCAACTATTTTATCAACGCTTAACAGCTTTTTATTTTTAAGCGCAACAACAATAGGTAAAGATTTTCTATTCAAGCTTAAGCCAAATGAGAGTTTTGATAATGTTAAAAACTACACAAGATGGGGTTTGCTGATTGCCTCAATTATTTCAGTAGTGCTCGCTTACTCAATTGATTCAGTAATTGAACTCTGGTATTCAATCGGGAGTTTGTGTATTCCTTCCATAATAATTTTAGTAATTGGAGCTTACTACAAAAATCTCTTAGTTTCGAAAACAATAGCAGTAATCGAAATGATCGCTGCGTTTTCAATAAGTCTTTTGTGGTTTTTAGTAAGAGATAATTTCAGCAGTATAAATATTATTAACGAGATTGAGCCAATGATTATTGGCCTTTCTGCTGCATTAATAATACATATTTATGGAATAATAAATTATTCTAAGCTATCAAAATTGCAGCAGAAACAACTGTAGTCCAAAGCCCGCTTTTGTTGCCTTTTGCAGATTGTGTTATGTTAAATGTGTTTACGATCTTTCCGGACATTTTGAAGAACTGTTCTTTTTCATACCAGTTTTTATCCGCATCGAACTCTATACCTAAAGTGGTAGCAAGCATTGTTGCAGCTAAATCTTCAGCATAATCGCCTGCAAACTGAGCTGTTTCGCCGTATGGATGGTGTTCGGACAAGTAGCCGTATAAGCTTTTATCTTTTGGAATTGCAACTCCAATTGAAGAAGCAATTAATCTATTAGGTTCTTTTGTTGAATTTTTTGCAATTACTGCGTGGACAATTTGTCCAGGTTTTAAATATTCGAGTCCTTTTTCAACAGTTATTCTTTTGCAACCAATCGGGTAAATTGAACTAACAGAGACTAAATTATACTTTTCAATTTGAGCACTTCTCAAAGCTTTCTCAAACGAAGCTAAATATTCCTTTTCAACACCTACACCTTTCGTAAAGAATATCTTAGATGGTACATACATACCATTATCTCCTTAATTAGTCGCAAATAATTTTAAGAAATTTACGTTTTCCAACTTTTAGAATCATTCCATTCTTTAGTTTTATTGTTTCTTTGAAGTCGGAAATTTTTTCACTGTTGATTGATACTCCTCCTTGCTGCACAAGTCTTCTAGCTTCACTATTAGAAGCGGCTAGTTTAGTTTCAACAATTAAGTCAACAATCCCTTTTTCAACACCTTCTTCAAATTTCATTTCAGGTATATCATCAGGTAGACCTTTGTTCTTGAAAACATTATCAAATTCTTTTTCAGCATTTTGCCCTGCTTCGGCTGAATGATACATCTCAACAAGCTTTCGAGCTAAAGCTCTTTTCAAATCTCTTGGATTTTTGGATGCGTCTTCAAGATAATTTTTTATTTCTGCCAATTCATTTAAATCAGCATTAATGGCAAGCTCGTAATAAGTATAAATGAGATTATCCGGGATTGACATTGTTCTACCGTAAATGTCTTTTGGCAGATCGTCAATACCAATATAATTATCATACGACTTACTCATTTTTTCTACACCGTCAGTTCCAACCAGCAAGGGCGTTGTTAAAATTACCTGCGGTTCCATCCCATGTTCTCTTTGTATATCCCTGCCAACAAGTAAATTAAATTTCTGATCTGTACCGCCAAGTTCAACATCACTCTCAATAGCAACCGAATCCATAGCCTGGGCAAGCGGGTATAGCAATTCATGCATACTGATCGGCACTTGCGATTTAAACCTTTTCGTAAAGTCGTCACGCTCAAGCATTCTGGCTACTGTATACTTTGCGGCAAGCTTAATAACTTCCTGGAAATTCATTTCTCCGAGCCATTCGGAATTATAAACTATTTTTGTTTTATCCCTGTCTAAAATTTTGGAAGCTTGCTCCCAGTATGATTTTGCATTTTCTTTTACTTCTTCTATTGTTAAAGGGGGTCGGGTTTGATTTCTGCCTGACGGATCACCGATCATTCCTGTAAAATCACCAATTATTAAAATTGCCTGATGGCCCAATGACTGAAATTGTTCAAGCTTTCTTAAAACAACAGAATGTCCCAAATGTAAGTCTGGTCTTGTAGGATCGCAGCCTAATTTGATGTTAAGCTGTTTATTTTCTTTTATAGATTTTTCAATTTTCTTTACTAATTCTTCTTCGGGAATTATTTCAGATGTTCCTTTTTTGATTAAGTCCATCTGCTCATTCAGAGTTGGAAACGAAATTGTATTACCCAAAATTTTATCCTTATTTATAATTTAACTTTTCTTTCAATTGATCTTTTAGCATCGCGTTTTGCAATGTCGTCACGTTTATCATAACTTTTCTTGCCTTTTGCAACTCCCAATTCAACTTTTACTTTTCCTTTTATGAAATATAATTTCAATGGTACAAGTGTGTGACCTTTTTCAGCAGTAGCTTTAATTAATTTCCTTATTTCACTTTTCTTTAGCAGTAGCTTTCTTTTCCTTAAAGCCTCATGGTTGTTTATATTGCCGTGCTTATATTGCCCGATATGAACATTAATTAGCCATACTTCACCTTTGACAATGCGTGCATATCCGTCAACTAGGTTTGCATTGTTCTCTCTGAGGGCTTTTACTTCAGTTCCGACAAGCGAAATACCGGCTTCATAAGTTTGCACTATAAAGTATTCGTGCCTCGCTTTGCGGTTTGAAGTAATTATTTTTTCTTTTTGTTCTGACATAAATTATCGAAATTAAACTTTCGAATTTATCCTTAAAATAGTATATATGCAATAAATCATTTTTTGTAATTACCAATCTGAAAAATTATATATGGCTGAAAGACAATATTATGAACAGGTAGAATATACAAATAATTATTTGTATAAATTTTTTGAAGATAACATCAGTAATTTCTCGGGATTTAAAATTATAGAAGTCGGTTGTGCCGAAGCAGGCTTTTTGAAAGTGATGAAAGATAAAGGACATTTTGTTAAAGGGATAGAGCTTGATCTTAAAAGAGCTAATCTTGCAAAAGAATTCAACGAAGATATTGAGGTTATTGTTGGCGATATAACAGATGAAAATTTAATTAATAATCTTAAAGAAAAATATGATTTAATCGTAATGCGTGAAGTAATTGAGCACGTTCCCGACAAAGAAAAAGCATTTGAAAATTTATATAAACTTCTAAAAGATGACGGCTATTTGTTCATAAGTTTCCCGCCAAAGTATTCCGGGTTTGCAGGACATCAGCAAGTTGGGAGAACAATATTAAAGTTTACTCCTTACATACACTTGCTGCCGGATTTTATTGTTACGTTTCTTGTAAAATTGTTGGGTGAGCATCCGAATTTTGTGAAACACATAAACGAGAATTACTCAACTGGAATATCAATTAAATACTTTCTTGCTTTGTGCAAAAAATTCGATTTCGATTTTCGGAAAAAGGATTTCTTTTTGTTTAGACCAATATACAAACAAAGGTTTAATCTTCCTGTTGTGAAATTTTTGAACATTCCAATTCTTAATGAATTTTTGGCCTTTGGCTGTGAATGTCTATTGAAGAAGAGAATATAAGTAACAAAAAATTACTTAAATCACTTTCTTTGCAGTTATACTTTTCAAAATAGTCACTTGTAGTCAATTATAGTCATTATTTGTTGTCACAACAAATGACCATAAGTTGCCTATTGACAATTGAGTTAAATAAACTAAAATACTTATTAAGAATTCAATCTGAAATTTTGAACTAATACGCAAAAATCCTTATCCTACACGAATTCGTGGTTTTTCGTCCAAATCAAATTTCTTCTTTAATAATAAAATTATAATATCTATTTTCAACCCTTCATCGGATTAACTTATCGAGGAATATGCATGTTAGAGATGCAGAAGAAGTTAACAAATTTTTTCTATGCAATTTTGAGCCTTCCTGCAACTGCAATGGGATTTGCTCTTTCTATACAAATAGCAGCATTAAGCTGGATAATGAGGACGCAATACAATTTAGATTTACATGAGATTGGAATAGTTTGGGCAGCTGGCCCGCTTGCGGGAATAATCGGTCAGCCAATTGTAGGTTTGATCAGTGACAAAGTTTGGTTCTGGGGCGGTAGAAGAAGACCGTTTATATTTATAGGAGCAACACTTGCTGCACTTATGCTGTTAGCGCTTCCCAATATTCAGGAGATTAGCGATTTCATTGGAATAGGCAGCATCGTTTTTGTTTCTACTGTTATTGCACTAACACTTGATCTTGCTATAAATGTAAGTTTTAATCCGACAAGATCGATAATCGCTGATGTTACTCCAGACGGTGTTCCGAGAACAAAAGGCTACACTTGGATGCAAACTATCTCCGGTACTTTTGGGGTTGGGGCATATGCTATCGGTGCAATATTTGGAAACTTTGTACTGATTTATGTTGGTGTTTTTTTGGTACTGTTATTTTCAATACCGCCAATGCTGGCAATTCACGAAACAAAAGAGCTTAAATATAAATCCGATGAAGAAAATGAAGAAAATAATGATTCGGGTAAAACCGAATGGCCGGAGTTTTTGAAAGTACTTTTTGCTAATGGCTTTTCCTGGATTGGTGTTCAGACAATGTTTGTCTATATAATTGGTTATATAGAGCAGAAACTGGACCCAGCAAGCAGTGATGAAACCGGGCAGATTATTTCTATTTCTTTTTTAATATTAAATGCAGTTGGGGCAATACTACCTGCATTTGTGCTCGAACCGATAACCGAAAAAATTGGACGGGTAAAAACTCATTTAACCTGTGTAGCTGTAATGTCTGTTGCATATTGGGGAATAGTGCTATTTGGAAAATCCACATTCTCACTTTACGCATTTATGGCACTTGCAGGAGTCGGCTGGGCTGCTATAGTAAGCCTACCTTTTGCAATTATGTCTGAAAAAGTCGAAAAGGGAAGAATGGGGTTTTTTATGGGAATTTTTAATCTCTCTATAGTTCTTCCACAACTGTTTGCAAGTTTGGTAATAGGATATGTAGTAAATGCTGAAGCAGATAAAAGTATAATATTTATGATAAGCGGTGCCTCTTTGGCGATCTCTGCTATTCTATGGATGATAGTTAATGAAAGTAAAGCCATGAAGGCTGATATCGCCAAACATGGTGGTGGTCATTAAATTTTTTTTATTTACTTAAAAAATTGAACGATGAATAATGATTAGCGAAGAACGATTTGAGAAGCAAAAAACTTGGCAATTCTAAAATCGCTAATCGGTATTCGGCATTGAAAAAAAGCATATACCAAATAGCACCTATGGGGCAAACCAAAATCACAATCTAAGAAAGTGTAATATAAGTCTAATTGCATAATAAAATAGGTAGAAAAATGCGTAAATTATTTTTAGTATTAGTCTTATTACTATATAGTTTAATCAATTCTCAGGTGTATCGGGTTAACTCTCCTGGAAATATTGTCCAAGTTGAATTTCAATTGGAAGAAGGTAAAGCATTTTACAGCGTCAAAAGATTTGGAAATGATGTGATCGTAAAATCAAAACTTGGATACGAATTAGAAAATAATATTTCCCTCAATGATAATTTTGTTATTGAATCCGTAGATGAATCATTTTTTGATGAAACATGGGAACAGGTTTGGGGTGAAAAAAGATTTATTAGAAATAATTATAATGAATTGAAGGTAAATCTTTCGCAGATTATTGATTCACCAAAGAAATTGATAATTGTTTTCAGAGCCTATGATGATGGCGTTGGTTTTAGATATGAGTTTCCTGAGCAGAAGAATTTAGGCAAATTTAATATTGTTGATGAAATCACTGAGTTCAAATTCACTGGAGATCATACTTCCTGGTGGATTCCGGCATATCATTGGAATCGGTATGAATATTTATATGAAGAAACATCATTAAGTGAAATTGACACAATTCACACGCCGGTGACATTTGAAACTAAAAACGGATTGTTTATCAGCCTTCACGAAGCTGCTCTTACTGACTTTGCAAGCATGACTTTGCAACCAATTGGTGACAACATCTTAAAAGCCAATCTTGTGCCCTGGTCCGATGGAATAAAAGTAAAAACACGAACCCCAACAAAATCACCCTGGCGAACAATTCAAATTGCAGATAATGCAGGCGGGTTGATCGAATCATACTTAATTCTAAATTTGAACGAGCCGAACAAACTGGAAGATGTTTCATGGATTAAACCTGGTAAATATGTTGGTATCTGGTGGGGGATGCACCTTGGGACCGAAACATGGGGCTCGGGTGAAAAGCATGGTGCTACAACAGCAAATGCAAAGAAATATTTTGATTTTGCATCTAAGAACGGTTTTGATGGTGTCCTAATAGAAGGCTGGAACAAAGGCTGGGACGGTGATTGGATTGCTAATGGTGATATTTTTGATTTTACAACTCCTTACGATGATTTTGATATAGATGAGGTTGTTCAATATGGAAAGGAAAAAGGTGTAAGATTAATCGGACATCATGAGACAGGCGGTGGAATTATCAATTATAACAATCAAATGGATAATGCTTACAAGTTTTATGAGAAATACGGTGTGCGTGCTGTTAAAAGCGGATATGTAAATCACGGCAACGGAATTAAAAGATTGGATGAAAACGGGAATGTCGTTTTTGGTGAATGGCATCACGGGCAATACATGGTTGAGTTTTACCGTAAAGCATTAACTGAAGCAGCTAAATACAAAATTGCGATTAATGCACACGAACCTATTAAAGCGACCGGCATAAGAAGAACTTATCCGAATATGTTATCGCGCGAGGGTGCCCGCGGACAAGAGTTTAATGCCTGGGGCAGCGATGGAGGCAATACTCCTAGTCATACGACGATACTGCCTTTTACAAGATTACTTGGCGGACCTATGGATTTTACTCCGGGAATATTTGATTTGCTCTTTGAAGAAGAAAAACCTGATAATCGTGTTAATACTACACTAATGAAGCAGTTGGCTTTATACGTTGTTCTTTATAGTCCCCTACATATGGCCGCTGATTTACCTGAAAATTATGAAGCACGACCAGATGCTTTTCAATTTATTGTTGATGTACCGACTGATTGGGAAGATACAAAAGTGTTGAACGCTGAAATAGGAGATTATGTTACAATAGCACGTAAAGACAGAAGCAGTGAAGATTGGTACCTAGGCAGCATAACTGATGAAGAGGGAAGAGTTTTGAAGGTCTCTTTGAATTTTCTTGATAAAGATAAAACTTATAAAGCACAAATCTATGGTGACGGAAAGAATGCAGATTGGAAAACCAATCCTTATGATTACGTAATTGAAGAGAAAGAAGTTAAGTTTGGAGATGAGATGATTTTACGACTTGCGCCCGGTGGGGGGACTGCGATAAGGTTTGTCGCTCAATAAAACACAAGTCACACTGAGCTTGTCGAAGTGTGTTATTGAAATTTAAATGTCGCATTTCGATAGGCTCAATGTGACGTAAAATATAATTCATGATAGACTTATACTGCGAACGTACCGGACCAGGTATATTGAACGAACCGCTGAATGCATTTACAAATATTGCATTCTTTATTGCTGCGTATTTTGTTTGGCAATTAGCAAAAAAGGAAAATGTTCAAACATTCGGTGTAAATCTTTTAATAATTGTTTTGATTGCTATCGGAATAGGTAGTAGTTTGTTCCACACCTTTGCAACCAAATGGGCTTTGTGGCTTGACGTTATTCCAATCTCGATTTTTCAAATAATCTTTCTTTGGTTGTATTCAATAAAAGTAATAAAGCTTAACTATCTTTATTCAGCATTGCTCATGATTTTATTCTTTGCTCTTTCTTTTGTTGCGGGGATGTTCCCCAAAATGCTGAATGGTTCGATGAGCTATTCACCAGGATTTATTTTGTTGCTTGGATTGGGACTATTTCATTACCTAAGCAGTAAAAATGAAAAATTTATAATGTTGATTGCTTCCGGTCTTTTTGTTCTTTCCCTTACTTTCCGTTCAATGGATAATCTTATCTGCGACTGTATTTCATTCGGAACACACTTTTTATGGCACTCTTTAAACGGACTGCTTCTGTATTTATTGATAAGAGTTTTGATAAAGAATTATTCTATTAAGACGTTATAACCTATTATATTATAATTATTTAACTTGGAAATTGAGGTGAAATGAAATATTTTTAATCATCTAATTTACCTCAATCGAAATTTTGATATGATAAAAATTAACCTTGACCCAGCAGTCTTTATATTGATTGTTTTGATTCTTTCTTCTTGCAGCAAAGATCAAATTATTGAAAATCGGATTAACCTGGACAACTATTCTCATGTTATCTTTGTTAATAATCAGTATGAAGGTATTTCTGACGGCAGCATGAAAATGCCTTACAATTCAATCCAAGTAGCAGTGAATAGTGCAAGTAACGGAGAAAAAATATTTGTATCAGCAGGAATTTACTACGAAAATGTATTATTTGATAGCAATAAGTCTAACATTGAACTTTTGGGTGGCTTTAGTCCACAAGACTGGAAGAGAAATATTGAAAACAATAGAACGGTTATAGACGGTGGAGGTCCTGAGGCAGTAACGTGTATACGTTTACTTCGCTCATCAGATATTACTATTTCCGGTTTTTGGTTAACCAATGCACAAAGAATAATTGCGGTTTACCCAGCAAAAAACGTTTTGATTGAAAGAAATTATATCTACGATGCTGCAGGTGATAATTATACTAGAGGAATTGTCATTGAATCTTTGAGAGACTTTACTACTGAAAATGTTCTGATTAAGAATAATGTTATTTGGAATATTATAGGGAGTCTAAATAGACGTGGAAGCGGGATTAGCATAACATATCATCAATCAGATTATCCTGTATTTAATATTGAAATATTCAATAATACAGTCTATAATGTTTCGCAAGACGGAATTTACATTTCTCATAGGAAAAGTCCTGCGGTTAATGTGAAAGTAAAAAATAATATTGTTGTTAAAGCCGGTGATACCGGAATTCAAATTGCTAATCATAATTACGGAACGTTTGATTACAACTGTGTTTATAATTCTGGAGAGCTATACTACGGTGAATTGGTCCCGTTTAATGGTGGATTATACGATATTAATGCCAGGCCAATCTTTGTTAATGTAAATGATCACAACTTTCGTATAATAAGTAATTCTCCAACTATTGATGCAGGTGATCCTGATTCAGAATATTCAAACGAACCTGAACCTAACGGTAATAGGATAAACATTGGCGCTTACGGCAATACTAATCAAGCTACAAAGAGCGCAGACAGTTACTAAAAATAATATATAATTGTTGAATAAGAGTTCTCTTCTTCCTTGTGGCCATACACTTTGTAACGCTCATTAAAAGCTCTGCTCTTACACTTATTAATTGAGGGCTTAACAGCTAGTCAAATAAATGAATACTAAACAATCACTATTAAATCGATTGAATGAAATCGGAGAATCATTAAAAGATTCTAAACATGCATTGGCAATTATCGGATTGGGTTCTATAGGTATTGAATTGGAAAGACTCGATGAATATTCTGATCTAGATTTTTTTGCCATTGTTGAAAATGGTTACAAAGAAGAGTATATAAATAATCTTAGTTGGCTCAGTAAAATATGTCCGATTGCTTATAAATTTAGAAATACAAAAGATGGTTATAAGCTGCTTTTTGAAGATTGAATCTTCTGTGAATTTGCAGTATTCGAAATTGTGGAATTAAAAAATGTTGATTTTGCTGAAGGACGTGTAATTTGGAAACAATCTTTCATTGATGACAAAATTGTGATACCAACAAAGAAAAAATCAGAAATTAATCAAAATACAGAGTGGCTGATAGGAGAGGCTGTAACAAATTTATATGTTGGTCTATGTAGAGAAATGCGAGGCGAAAAGTTGTCTGCTTCCAGATTCATCCAGCAATATGCAGTCGACAGAATTATTTCATTATCATATTTAATTGAAAAGGGGAATGGAATGCTGTACAAGTTGATGAATTTTCACCCGAACGCAGATTTGAACAGAGGTTTCCCAAAATATCTGAAAACTTACCTCTCTTTATTCAGGGTTATAATAAAAACCATGAATCTGCAATTGAAATACTGAAATTTCTTGAGAAACATTTTGAAGTCAATCTAGACATGTCTGATGAAATTAGAAAATTGTGTGCTTTATAACATCATAAAATTTTAATATAATAAATTTATCAATCAATTAATTTGCATTTTTAAAATTATATATAGATATTAATCTCATATTTAATAATCTCTACTCCTATATTAAAATCTCCTATCAAGAATACTGTACTTTTTTC
>CAJHYN010000334.1_pt1 | contig 16368 bp, 16 predicted proteins | sample 9198641 | NCBI WGS metagenome assembly CAJHYN01 (sample SAMEA7708370, study PRJEB35096) | sediment metagenome | biome: marine neritic benthic zone biome [ENVO:01000025]; feature: sediment [ENVO:00002007]; material: shallow marine sediment [ENVO:03000034] sea grass bed [ENVO_01000059] ... | reverse complement strand
GTGATTTTTTTGTGCCAAGTTCTATTAGATGACGGTATATCAGGGTTGGCAAAATCTATATATTCAACTTTGCATGAAACATCAAATACAGCTGATAAGAATGTTGAATCATCTCTAGTATCAAACGTTAAGCCGTTAAAGTCATCAAAATCATTGTAATTAGGGTAAGATTCACTACCGTCCTTACCAAGATCTAAAGGGGCAGTTAGCAAATTTAAATTGTTAACTCCGGAAGTATCCGAAACTTCATCAAATGCTTTACTATTTGCTTCTTCTATAACCGATGTTGCTAAAGAGACAGCTAAAATTCCAAACTTGCTCCTCATTAAGACTGATTCGGAGTTTAATACATTATTATTTACCCTCAAAATTATAAGAGTTAGCAACATAATAGCTCCGGTAGTGATAAGCATTTGTCCGGTATTCATCATAAATCCTTTTAACAGATTTTATATCTCAAATTCCGTACTAAAATTAAGCCCGCTTTACCGAGGAAAAAACCAATAATAGTTCTGAACAGGTAAACTTTACATGTAACATTTATAATACGGCAATATCTTACTGAATATTTTCGAAATAATAACTTTGCACAGCAAAAGTAAATTTTAAATCAAAGCAAATATTAGTCGATCTTTGTTATATTAATTATTTAAAATCACAAATCTATTCTGCAATGGATCCAATAAGTATTATCGTAGGAATTAATTTATTTGTTACTATTAGTGCAAATTTTGGTGGCGCAAAGAAGGGTATTAAAACATCGCTTACAAAGGCAATTAAAAAGCCAAAAACTTATCTTCAAAAAATACCTCCTAATATTTCTGCAGCAATATTGATAGCGCAGATACTTGCGATATTCAAAATCGGTACTTTCGAATCAGGAGTAATTGAAAACGAGATTTTGTACCGAGTAATTGGATTAATTCTTTTTATTCTATTTTCTTGGAATCAAGTTTGGTCGTACAAATATTTGAAAGAAAATTACGCTCAGGAAATAGTGATTCTCAAAGGACACCAATTAGTGACAAATGGACCGTATGGAATAGTAAGACACCCTCAATATATCAGCCAAATTTTATCTGATCTTGGAGCTGGAATAGCATTAATGGGTTTTATAATCATTCCTATAGTGCTTTTAGTTGAACTTCCGTTACTTTTTCTAAGAGCGAAAAAAGAAGAAGAAATTTTTTCAGAACACTTTGAAAATCAGTATGTAGAATACAAAAAAAAGACAGGTTTCTTCATTCCCTTTATCGGATAATTTATGAAATTAAAATTTCTTTTAACTTTTTTACTAGTTTCAATAAATTTCATATACCCGCAGCGTTTGCTAAAACTGAGCATTTCTGTTAACGGACAAACCGAACGAATCTCTTATTTATCACGAAAAGGAACTGATTTTGTTTCAGCAAAAGAGCTGGCAACTGTTCTTTCGGGAAATTTTTATTATAGCAAGGAATCGGCAAAACTTGAACTGAAATTTGATAGCTACAAAATTAAGGTGACCGGCAGAACACAGTATTTAATTTTGATTGACCGCGCAGATAATACACAGCAAATCTTCCAGCTTCCGATTTCAACTATTTTGGTGAGAGGAGATGTTTTAATTCCTCTTGTTTACTGCATTGATTACATAAATATAGCATTCGGCAAAGAACTTGTTTATAACAAGCGTGAGAAACATTTAGTTGTTTCAGATAAAATCATAAAAGACCTTGCAACCAAAGACGAAGAATCCAGAGCAATAACAAAAAAACCAAAAATTCTGAAAAGAGTTGATTCAGCTTTTGATGTTTATGATTTGAAGATCGAAGAAAAATCAAACGGAACATTAATCAGGTTAAATTCACAACGAGAGATTAATAAATTCAGCAGCTCAATTCAGAACAATAAACTATTCATTTTTCTTTCAGGGGTTAGTGTTGACTTAAGTGCAATTAACAAAACAAAACCAAATGGACTTGTTCGTAAAGTAAGCACGCAGAATGTACAAGGAAATATCCAGATTGAATTTCTATTAAAAGAAGGTTTTAACACATCCGAAGCTTTTCAGGATGTGTCCTCATATGACCTACTTGTTGCAGTACACAATGAAAGGTTAAAAACAGATGAACCTGTTATTTCCGATGAAATTAAAAAATGGCTTTTCGATGTGGTTGTAATTGATCCTGGGCATGGCGGAAAAGACAGCGGGGCACTAGGAGTTATCGGAACCAAAGAGAAAGACATAAACTTGAAAGTAGGGTTAAAGCTGGGCGAATTAATAAAAAAAAGGATACCGAATGTAAAAGTAGTTTATACAAGAAAAAGTGATAGCTTCGTTGAATTATATAAAAGAGGAAAAATCGCTAACGAAAATAGCGGTAAGCTCTTCGTTTCTATTCATATGAATTCCTTGCGTAAAAAACCAAGCAGTGCAAGAGGTTTCGAAGTTTATTTATTAAGACCTGGCAGAACCAAAAAAGCAATTGAAATTGCTGAGTTTGAAAATAGCGTTATTCAGTACGAAGACAATCCGGATATGTATCAAAAACTTGATGATGAAAATTTCATTTTAGTTAGCATGGCACATTCGCAGTACATGCGCTACTCTGAAAAATTTTCCGACTTATTAAATGAGAACTGGAAAAAAACCGTCAAAGGAATCCCTTCACGTGGAGTTAAACAAGCCGGATTTTATGTTTTGGTTGGCGCATCAATGCCAAGTGTTTTGATCGAAAGCGGATTTCTTTCAAATAGAAAGGATGAAGCATTTTTAAGAAGCTCAAAAGGACAATCGCAAATTGCCGAGGCAATTTATAAAACGATTTTGCAATACAAAGATTTTTACGAAGAACAAATAAATGAAAATCTTGAAACAGAAAATTGATATTGACTTCAGTTAAACATAATTTTGTTTATAAATTTTTTGAAAAGGAATAAAATGACAAATGCTCAAAAATGGGTTGCAGCTTTTTTAATAGTTTTTATTGCATTATTCTTACTCTCCAAAGTAACAGAAAAGGAAGAAGATTTTACTGAAGAGTTAGATTTTTACAGCGGACAACAAAATGAAAATGTTGCTGCCACATCTACCGACGGATTAAGCCTGATGAATAAAATCGGTTGCACAAATTGTCACGGTGTTGATTTAAAGGGAACAAAGCTTGCACCAACTTTATATTCTGCAAAAGATTATTGGAAAAGAGACAACTTAATAAATTACTTGAGAAATCCTTCTTCCTATTCCGGAGACGATAGATTCGAAGCATATAAAAAAGAATACGGAACAGTTATGCCTGCTTACGGAAATATAGATGTAAAAGATTTGGGAAAAATTGCTGATTATCTTCTGGGTCTGGAAGGGGAATAGAAAATTTCTATTCCCACTTTATTCTAATATCTACCGCGTGAATTGAATCATCATCCGCAACAATTAAAGGATTCAGGTCAAACTCTGTAATATTTTTATTTTCGATCAGCATTCGTGCTGAAGAAGAGATTATGTTTTTCAAATTATCAATATCAATTGGCCTTTCCCCTCTCACTCCTTTTAATATTTTTCCAATCACGGTTGAGTCAATCATGTCGTCAATATCGTCTTCACATAAGTAGGCAGATTTAATCGAAGTATCACAAACTACTTCAACATATTTACCGCCTGTTCCAAACATAATTACAGGTCCGAAAGAGGGATCCCTAAATCCGCCAATTAAAATTTCGTGCTTGGTTTTGATAAACGGTTGAATCAGAAACTCATCAATTTTGAAATTATATTTTGTAAAGTTCTTTTCAATTTCTTCTGCACTTGCCATCAATTCTTCTTTGTTTCTTATATCAAGTTTGACAGCGTTTAATTCAGACTTATGAATAACATCTTTACTAATGCCTTTTATAACAAGCGGGTAAAACTCACCGTTTAATGAATCAAGTGATCCTGGTTTTACTAATTTATTTTTTATTACCGGGATTCCGTAATCATCGGCAATTTCATTTACATTTTCTTGCGACAAATATCCTTTTTCAAAATTATATTCTTTGCAAACCTTGCATTTCAACATCGATTCGTATTGATCATTGCTTTCTTCCAATTTCTCTTTCGATTTATTGTAAAACAGCATATTCGATATTACTTCTGCAGGATCTTCAGGATTTCTGAACACGGGTAACTGCTTTTTCGAATCACGTTTGTAAGTGTCCCAAAACTCCGGCAACGGCATATCAACTTGAATGATCGGCTTTTCGGTTTTCACATCATACACAGCTTCAACAACGTCAAAGGGCTGTACCATTACCGGCTCAACAAAGATTGAAATTACTGCATCAACATTTTTGTCTTCTACTATTATTTCATTTACTTTTTTATAAATCTCTGCATTACCTCCTGGCAGCAAATCAACCGGGTTATTTACACTACCTTCGGGATGAACAACTTCTCTTAATTTGTTTTTTGTTTCTTCTGTTAATTCGGCTAATTCCAGGTTTTCTTTTTCGAGACTATCAACAGCCAGGATCGCAGGTCCGCCGGCGTTTGTAATTACGGCAATTCTATTTCCCTTTGGTGATTTGAAATTCTCAAAACCCTTTGCGGTATTGAACATTTCGTTTAAGTCGTTTACTCTAATAATTCCGAACTGGTTCAACAAAGCGTCAACAACCTTATCTTTACTGCTCAATGCGCCTGTATGTGATGATGCAGCTTTCATTCCACCTGCTGTTTTACCGGCTTTTAAAACAAGTGTGGGTTTATCAATTTCATTTTTTAAGAAGGGAATTATAAACTCTTCACCGTTAACAAAGCTTTCCAAATAATACGTGAGAGTTTTTATGTTGTCATCGGTTTGCCAGTATTTTAACAAATCGTTTTCATTAATATCCGCTTTGTTTCCAGCACTTATGAAATGAGCAAATTTAATATTTGTTTCTCTCAAAGAATTTAAAACCGCAGCACCTAATGCACCGCTTTGCGAAAAGAAGCCCGTGTTGCCAAACTCTGGTTTTTCCGCAACAAAAGTGGCATTGAGTTTTATTGTTTCAATAGTGTTAATTACACCCATACAGTTTGGACCAACCATTCGTGCACCGGCGTCTTTAATTTTCTGCACGATCCTGTTTTCAACTTCTTCGCCCGCTTTTCCTATTTCTTTGAATCCCGCTGTGATTAGCAAAATTGATTTAACACCTTTTTGCAAAAGAGTATCAATCGAAGTTTCTACAAACTGTTTCGGTACAACTATAATTGCTAAGTCGATTTGGTCATTAATTTCTTCAATTGTTTTATAACATTTGTAACCAAGTACACTCTCAGCTTTTGGGTTCACCGGAAGGATCATTCCCTGGTAACCGAAAGTGCTGATTGTTTTTAATAATTCGTATCCTATACTTTTCTCTTTAGTTGAAGCACCTACAACGCAAATTGATTTTGGGTAAAAGAAGTTTTTTATTTCAGAGCTCATGAATTTCTACACTTATTTTATTCGTACAATAGAGTATTTTTTATAATCAAAAATAAAAAAAAACTTTCACTAAACATTGTTGTACAATCATATTTATTGAAGAGTTAATTAAGATATGTTATATTTTGATTCAACTTAGAAAAAGGTCGCAATGAGCGAAGAACAAAAATTACAAGAGTTTGAAAAAAGAATTGAAGCAGGCGAAGTGATAGAACCAAAAGACTGGATGCCTGAAAGATATAGAAAACAATTAATCAGAATGATGAGCCAGCATGCTCACTCTGAATATGTTGGAATGCTGCCCGAAGGCAACTGGATAACAAGAGCACCAAGTTTAAGACGCAAAATGACATTACTTGCAAAAGTTCAGGATGAAGCCGGACACGGACTTTACATTTACAGTGCAACAGAAACTCTTGGGGCTGACCGGCATGATTTAATTCAGCAACTATTAAACGGAACAGCAAAGTATTCCAGTATATTTAATTATCCTACTTTAGCCTGGGCTGATATCGGTACAATCGGCTGGCTTGTTGACGGTGCCGCAATTGTAAACCAAACTATGCTTGCAAAATGCTCATACGGACCTTATTCACGCTCAATGATACGAATCTGTAAAGAAGAGAATTTTCATAAAAAGCAGGGTTACGAAATTATTGCAACTTTAGCAAACGGCACCGAAGCTCAAAAAAAAATGGCACAGGATGCAATGAACCGCTGGTGGTGGCCTTCGTTAATGATGTTTGGTCCACCGGATAAAGAATCTCCAAACTCTGCTGAGCTAATGAAATGGAAAATAAAACTTAAGAGTAATGACGAGTTGAGACAAAGATTTGTTGACTTAACTGTACCACAAGCAAAGGCTGTTAACTTAACTATCCCTGATCCTGATTTAAAATTCAACAATGAAACCGGTCACTGGGATTTTGGCGAAATTAATTGGGATGAGTTTTACACGGTCATAAAAGGCAACGGTCCAATGAATAAAGAAAGAATGAAAACAAGAAATGACGCGCATGATAATGGCGCTTGGGTTCGTGAAGCAGCACTTGCTTATGCTGATAAAAACAAAAACTAAATAAAAATAATTTGAGTAAGATTATGATAAAGATTACGATTAAGAATTAAACACTAACTAAGCCGGTTAAAGGATATTGCTTTTTTCTTAATCTTACTCATACTCTTGTTCTTACTCTAAAAAACTATTTATGCAAAATGGAAACAGAAAACAATAATACCGACAAACTCTGGGAAGTTTTTGTACAGCCAAAAAACGGAGCCCCTCACGAACACGCAGGTAGTGTAAGAGCCGCAGATGCAGAAATGGCAATTCAAAATGCAAGAGATGTTTATGCAAGAAGAGGTGAAGCCTTAAACATGTGGATTGTTCCAACTGAAGAAATAGTTGCTACAACTCCATCCGACGAAGGTCCTCTATTTGATCCCGAAAATAATAAACCGTATCGTCATCCGAATTTTTATAAAGTTCCGAAAGGCACAAGGGGTTTTTAATGGAGTTAAAAGATGAAATTAGAGAAGCTCTATTCGAATATCTTTTAAGGCTTGGCGATGACAAGTTAATTCTCGGGCACCGTTTGTCTGAATGGTGCGGACATGCTCATTCTTTAGAAGAGGATATTGCTTTATCTAATATTGCACTTGATTTTGTCGGGCAATCTTCTGCTTTACTTTCACTTGCTGCTGAAGTAGAAAATAAAAATCGAACAGAGGATGACCTAGCGTATTTTAGGGAAGCAACGGAATTTAAGAATGTTCAATTAGTTGAACAGCCGAATGTTGATTTTGCTTACACAATTGTAAGGCAATTTTTATTTGACAATTTCAATTTACTCGTAAGTAAAAGTTTGGTTGGAAGCAACTTTGAGGACTTAGCAGGCATTGCAGCAAAAACAATAAAGGAATCAACATACCACAATAGGCACAGCAGCCAATGGCTTTTACGATTAGGCGACGGCACTGAAGATAGCCACAACCGCGCACAAAAAGCGCTTAATGATTTGTGGATGTTCGTTGCTGATTTATTCTATGAAGATAGAATTGATGAATTACTTATCAGCGAAGGAATTTCCTTTCCTATGAATTCGATCAAAGATGAGTGGGACAATAAGGTTAAAGAAACAATTGAAAAAGCAACATTAAAAATACCAGAAACAAGGTTGTTTGTCAGAGGAAGCAGAAAAGGAATTCACACCGAACACTTGGGACATCTTTTAGCAGAAATGCAAATATTACCAAGATCGTTTCCCGATGCCAAATGGTAAAAATGAAAGGAGCAAAAATGCCAAAAGCTATAAAAGTTTCTTCAATCATTCCTGCAAGACCAAAACAAATTTATGAGGCCTGGCTAAACGGTAAAGAACATTCTGCTATGACCGGTGGAAAAGCCAGGGCAACCGACAAGGTCGGCAGCATTTTTTCTGCCTGGGACGGTTATATAAAAGGTAAAAATCTTCAGCTTACAAAAAACAAAAGAATAGTTCAGACTTGGCGTTCAAGTGATTTCACAAAAGATCATCTCGACTCGTTGCTCGTTGTTGCATTTGAAGAAACTGCTAAAGGAACCAAGGTTACAATCACTCACTCTGAAATACCTGATGATCAAGCAGCCGGCTACAAGGGTGGCTGGAAAGAACATTATCTTGACCCAATGAAAAAATATTTCTCGCAAAAATAAAATGGTCATTTCGAAAGAACATATATTACATTTGCTTGAAGATGTAAAAGATCCGGAAATTCCTGTATTAAATGTTGTTGAGATGGGAATTGTAAGAGATGTGGAAGTAAACGATTCCCAAACTACAGTTTATATTACTCCAACGTACTCAGGTTGTCCGGCAATGAAAACTATTGAAGATGAGATATTGGATGTGCTCTATTCAAGCAACATTGAAAACGCTTCTGTTAAAAAGGTTTACATGCCGGCGTGGACAACAGATTGGATAACAGAAGAAGCCAAGCAAAAACTAAAAGATTACGGAATTGCCCCGCCAGATAAACTTGAAAAAAATGATTTGAAAAGTCTGTTTGATAAAAAATCGGAATGCCCCTTTTGTAAATCTGCAGATACCAAACTTACAAGTGAGTTTGGTTCAACCGCTTGTAAATCACTTCACTACTGCAACAATTGCAACCAGCCTTTTGAACACTTCAAATGCATTTAGTTCACAGGGAACTCAATAACAGTAACAGTACCGTTTCCCGGGCTTGAATCAATGGTTAGAGTGCCGTCCAAGTTTTCAACTCTTTCAGCTAAATTAATTAATCCCATTCCCTGTAATTTTTTTGCCGCTGCTTTATTAAGTTGATCTTTATCAAAGCCTACACCGTCGTCATCTACAATAAGTCTGATAATATCATCATCATTAGAGATTTGCAGTGAAAAATTTTTAGCTTTCGAATGTTTGACAATATTATTAATGAGTTCCTGCGCTATTCTATAGATTGTTGTTGATAACTTATGATTTACATTTTGCATATCGTATGATTCAAAAATCCCTTTCATGCCTGATTTCCCAGATGCCTGCTCAACCAACAATCTTAAAGCAGGAATTAACCCATGTAATTCCAGTATTCTCGGCTTCAAACCATGAGAAATTCTCTTTAACTCGTTAATGGCAGTTGATAATGATTCAGATAAGGTACTGTAAATTGAATTCCTCTCATCAAAAGCTAAATCTTCATTCTGCAATGGTTCCAATCTCAATTTAATATAGGATAATGTTTGTCCAAGTCCGTCGTGTAATTCTTTAGAAATTCTGCTCCTTTCAATCTCAAGTACATTTTGAAGTTTTTCGTTAGCAATTGATAATTTATCCTTAGAAGCTTTTAATTCTTTCTCATAATCTTTAAGAGCTGTTATATTGCTGAAATAAACCTGCGCTATTCCCAATTCATTTATTCCTTTAATAAATACTTTATAATAATTTTCATCGAACTTCGATTCTAGAACAATCTCTTCACCCCTCTCAACACAATCTGAAATATTCTTGTCAGTAATATTGCTAAAGATTTTTTTTATATTATTGCCCACTAAATTTTCAATCAGCGATTCTCCCGCATGGTTAGCAAAAATAATTTTTCCTTCTTCGTTGAACCTAAAAACAGGATCTGGGTCGTTCTCCGCAAACATTGCCATCATTTTATTGTACTTCATTTCCAGGTTTAATTTCTCTATCTCGTGCTGACGCTGGCGGGGTATTATATATTTATATACTATTATAAAAGTTATTACAATAATGAATATCAAAAATAGTATTGAATAAAAAATTGGGTTGCCAAAACTGAAAAATGTTTCTATAGGATTTTCAGGAAATAACTCTTCATTTTTAGCTTGCAATATGAAAAAAGGCAATTTATTTAAAGTCAATGTCACTTAAATTAAATTTGGCGAAAATGTAAGTACAATTTAATAAAATTATCAAGAAAGTTTTCTGACAATTAAATTAAAAGATTCGGTAATGCCGAACCTTTTAATTTTCAACTTAGTTCAGTTTGAGTAGTAGAAATTTTGAACGAAAGTTTCGGCTTTTTAACATTAACAAAACAGAAAAACAACCCTAAGAGAATTTGAAAGGCAGTTGAAATAATAAAATAAAAATATCCTCCAAATGTGGCTGTAATAATATTGAAGAATTTAACTACAGTGATTATCTGGTAAAGTAAAAAGATTATATAAAAAAGTTTTACTTCACGATTCTTGAGTGTATCATCAAAAAAATGAAGGAAAATTTGAATAAGTATAAAAAAACTTAATACAATTAGTATATAAAAATCTATTATATAATTAGTGTTATAATATAAAACAGAAAAAATAATTATGATTATACCTAAATAATAGGGTAATATTTTATTTCTCTCATTTTTTGAAAACAATGCTAATATCATAAGGAAAGTCAAGAAAACATAAATCGAATTATTTAGAGACCATCCAAAATATCTTACAATCCTTACAACTAAATCGGTTGCACCAATAATTAAAAAGAAATTAAAATACCTACTAGAAAATTGCCTCAACGGGACAATTATCCAAATCAATATCGAAATAAAAATTAGTGTTTCAGCAAGTTTCATAAAATTATCTTAGCAAAACGGTGGACAAGGCTGTGCATATTCCACAGTTACATCTCCATTGGTTATACTAAATACTTCTTTTCTCATTTCAAAAAAAGTATCGGCTTGACCTCCTAAATTTATTACTTCTTCTACTTTAGATTTACTGAAAACATGTAAAATATCTTCTGCTTTAGTATTATAATTACCATAAATTGTTTTGTTCCTTTCCGAGAATATTGCCAGATCATTATCAACAATTTTGAACATAACGTATTCATTAGTATTTTTTAATATTGCTTTAGAAGTAGCGGTATCCAATTTAACGCTTTTGAGAACTTGACCAAAAAGCTTGTCAGCATCATCTTTTGTAACTATTTTGCCAACTTCTTTTGAACTCATAAATTCCTCCGTTTAGTTTGATCAAAAAAACAAATCAGTTTATTAATAATTAAATGAAGCGATTACATCTCCAAAATTACTTTATTATTGGAATTTTTCAATGGAATATTTGTTAAAAGTAATTTTTTATTATTTTTATTTCCATGAAATAACTACAAGAAAGAATAAAACTTCTATGGATTATGATAATTTAAATTTCCAATTGAAAAATGCTTTCGCATTAATAAAACTAAATAGGCCCAAGGTATTAAATAGTTTTAATATGGATATGGGTGCCGAGTTCAAAGACGCTTTGCTAAAGTGTATAGACAACAACTCTGTAAGGGCAATCCTAGTCACTGGTGAAGGTAAAGGATTTTGTGCAGGTCAGGATTTAGACGAAGCTGTACCAAAGGATCGACCATTGGCTGATCTTAACAAAATCATTATTGAAAACTACAACCCGATTATAAAATTAATCAGAGAGATTGAAAAACCGATTGTCTGTGCTGTTAACGGCGTTGCTGCCGGAGCAGGTGCAAATATAGCTTTAGCTTGTGATATTGTTCTCGCAGGAGATAATGCATCTTTTATCCAGGCATTTACAAAAATAGGTGTTATTCCGGATAGCGGCGGAACATACTTTTTGCCCAGGTTAATTGGATTACCTAAAGCAACAGCACTCATGATGCTGGCTGATAAAGTTTCTGCAGTTGATGCTGAAAAGCTCGGAATGATTTATAGAGTTTTCCCAAAAGATGATCTCCTTACTGAGGCTTTGAAAATTACCGAACATCTTGCTAAACAACCTACAAAGGCACTTGGTCTTACTAAAAGGTTGCTTAATAAATCTTTTAAAAATAACTTGGATCAACAATTGGAAATGGAAGCTGAGATGCAGAGTATTGCAGGAAACTCGTACGATTATAAAGAAGGTGTCAAAGCTTTTCAGGAAAAAAGGCAACCAAACTTTAAAGGCGAATAATATATGGCATACCAAAAACTATTTATAACGTTATTAATTTTTTCACTTTTTCTTTTCTCTTGTTCAAAACAGGAAAAAGCAGACCTTATCTTAACAAACGGAAAAATTATCACTGTTGATAAGAATCTAACCAAAGCCCAAGCATTAGCTGTAAAGAACGATACAATTATGCAGATTGGCACTAACGATTTGATTAATAATTTTATCGGTGAAAATACACAGGTAATCGATTTAAGAGGCAAGACAGCCATCCCAGGCTTTATTGAAAGTCATGCTCATTTTTACGGACTCGGAATTTCTAAACTGAGATTGGATTTAACATCAGCCAACAACTGGGATGAGATTGTTTATATGGTTGCAGAAGCAGTTGCAAATGCAAAGCCCGGAGAATGGATAGTTGGCCGGGGCTGGCACCAGGATAAATTTGATCCGAAACCAAATCCAAGTGTTGAAGGTTACCCTGTTCATAGTATCCTTAGCCAGGCATCTCCCTTTAATCCAGTAATGTTAACCCACGCCAGTGGTCATGCCCTATTTGCAAATGCCAAAGCTATGGAGCTTGCAAAAATCGATACATCAACAGCTGATCCGAAAGGCGGCAAAATCGTTAGAGATAGTTTAGGTAATGCAATAGGGGTGTTCGAAGAAACGGCTGAACACTTAATTTCGGATTTATTTGAAGAACAACAACTGCAGAGAACACAAGAAGAGATTGATAACGAAAATATAAAAGCTTATAAACTTGCGCAGAAAGAATGCTTTGAAAAAGGGATTACTTCTTTTCATGATGCAGGTTCAACTTTTGATCAAGTAGATTTATTAAAAAATTTATACGACACAAACGAACTAGATATAAGGCTCAACATAATGTTGGGAGAGTCAAATGAAAATCTAAGAAACAGAATTTCCGAATATAAGTTAATCGGCTACGCAAATGACAAACTTAGCGTGAGATCAATTAAAATATATATGGATGGAGCTCTGGGCAGCAGAGGCGCATGGCTGCTTGAACCTTATAAAGATTTACAAAGCAGTGTCGGACAAAATGTTACCCCGTTAAATGAAATAAAGGAAACCGCAAAGATTGCTTTTGAATACGGCTTTCAACTTTGTACACATGCAATTGGTGATAAAGCAAATAGAATTACTTTAGATATTTACGAAGAAGTATTTAACACTAATCCTGAACAAAAAGATTTACGCTGGAGAATTGAACACTCACAACATCTTTCTAATGAAGATATTCCCCGCTTTTCTGAACTGGGTGTTATTGCAGCTATGCAGGCTGTTCATTGTACTTCCGATGCAGTGTTTGTTGAAAAACGTTTAGGAAATGACAGAGCAAGAGAAGGCGCATATCCCTGGAGGAAATTAATTGATAGTGGAGCTTTAATATGCAATGGTACAGATGCACCTGTGGAAGACGTATCTGCACTAGAATCTTTTTATTCATCAGTTACAAGAAAATTAACGGATGCTTCTACATTTTATCCTGAACAAAATATGAGCAGAATTGAGGCACTAAAATCTTATACGATAAACGGCGCCTACGCTGAGTTTGCCGAAGAAATAAAAGGTTCAATAGAGCCTGGAAAACTTGCTGATATTACTGTTTTATCAAACGATATATTGACATGCGAAGAAGAAGAAATACTCAGCACTGAAGTTCTTTATACCATTGTTGGAGGAAAGGTAGTTTATCAAAAACCAAAAGAAGAGTAAATTATGTCAAGAGTAGTTCAGTTTGAATAGTGTGCTGATGATGAATACATTCCAAAAGATATTAGTGATAATCTCGAATTTGAATTAAAAAAATTAATGACCACCGCTTTGTAAATACTCCCGGTAAATATTGCCTTGATAATTCTAATCTAATCAAATAATGAGTTTTAAATTGCTAAATCATTTCTTAAAAATATTTACAAAAGGAAAATAGTAATAGAACAAATTCAACACACAAATAGTCATCATATCATAAATGAAGATCATTCGGTAATACAGAAAATAAGCCTTCCGGACATTTATTCTTCAATCAAATTATTTATCAAAAGAGATGATTTGCTTCACCCGGAAATTTCAGGCAACAAGTGGAGAAAGTTGAAATACAATTTGGTAGAAGCAAAAAAGGAAAATAAGAAAACCCTCCTAACTTTTGGGGGAGCTTATTCAAACCACATTTTCGCAGTTGCATCCGCAGGTAATCTTTTTGGATTTAATACTATCGGAATAATCCGCGGAGAAGAGCATCTGCCTTTAAATCCAACACTAAAATTTGCTGTTGAACATGGGATGAAATTACATTACCTAGATAGACAAACTTACAGACAAAGAAACGATATAAATTTCCAATCAGAAATTGCAAAACAATTTGGAGATGTCTATATAATTCCGGAAGGTGGTACAAATTTACTAGCCTTAAGAGGTACTTCTGAGATTGTAAAAAACATTGAAATTGAATTTGATTGCATTTGCTGTCCGGTTGGAACAGGCGGAACAATTTCCGGAATTATTTCTTCATTAAAAGGAAGCAAGAAAGTTCTGGGATTTTCTGTTCTAAAAAATGGCGAATTTCTTAAAAGTGAAGTTCGTAATTTAATTAACAACTACACTGGCGAAAATTATCTAAATTGGGATATAAATTTAGACTATCATTTGGGCGGATATGCTAAAATAAATTGTTCATTAGTTGAACTCGTTCAACAATTCAAAGGAAAGCATAATATTGAATTAGATTACATTTATACTGGAAAAATGATTTACGGAATAATAGATTTGATTAACAAAAATTTCTTTGAAGAAGATTCCAAAATAATTGCAATTCATACAGGCGGAATTCAAGGGAATGAAGGGATGCAGACAAAAATTAACAAACTAACAAATAAATTTTAATGAACGAAAAAATGAAAATAGGTGTAGTCGGTTCAGGCATAATGGGAACAGGCATTGCTCAAATAGCTGCTATGCACGGTCATAAAGTTTTTTTATATGACGTAAGCGAAAATGCCTTGGAAAAATCCAAAGAAAGTTTGAGTAAGATTTTTAAGCGATTAGTTGAAAAGAATAAAATTACTCAAAGCAACGCGGTGAATTATTTCAATAGTATTCAATTTGTAATATCTTTTGAAGATTTGGAGGAATGCAGTTTTATCATTGAAGCTGTTGTTGAAGATCTAAAAACCAAGAAAAGTATTTTTCGCGAATTAGAAAAAATCACATCAAAACACACTACTTTAGCTACCAATACTTCATCACTTTCAATTGCTTCAATTTCATCAGCATGTGAATATAATGAAAGAGTAATCGGTGTGCACTTTTTTAATCCGGCACCTTTAATGCCGCTAGTTGAAATTATACCCGGTTTAGCGACCAACGAGAACGTGATAAATTCCGCAAAAAAACTAATTCAAAACTGGAATAAAGATATCGTTATAGCAAAAGATACACCAGGTTTCATCGTTAATCGAGTTGCAAGGCCGTTTTACGGAGAAGCACTCAGAATTTATGAGGAAGGCATTGCAGATATCCCTACAATTGACAATGCTATGAAAGAAATCGGCGGCTTTAAAATGGGACCGTTCGAATTAATGGATTTAATAGGTAATGATATTAACTACAAAGTTACAGAAACTGTTTTTGAGCAATTCTTTTACGATCCAAGATTTAAACCATCTATAACCCAGAAAAGATTAGTTGAAGCAGGATACCTAGGTAGAAAAACCGGCAAAGGGTTTTATGATTACAGCCAGGAGTTTGTCGTTACTGAACCTAACACAGACAAAAAGCTTGAAGAAGAAATATTCAATAGAATATTGGTAATGTTAATAAACGAAGCTGCTGATGCAGTTTTTATGAATATTGCGATAAAAGAAGACATAGATAAAGCGATGACAAAAGGGGTTAACTATCCCAAGGGTCTATTAAAATGGGCAGATGAAATTGGAATTGAGAAAGTTGTAAATAGTATTCAATTTTTATACGATGAATACAACGAAGACAGATACAGGATTAATCCGTTATTAAAAAGAATGGTAAAAAAGGGAGAGAAATTTTTCAATTGAATTCTTAATCGTACTCATGCTCATAATCATAATCTTTTTTTAGGCGAGTAAGATTATGATTATGAGCAAGAAGGCAAATAAGGAAAACAAATGAAATCTGAAGCATATATTATAGATGGTGTAAGAACACCAATTGGCAAACTGGGAGGAAGTTTATCAACAGTGAGGGCAGATGATTTAGCTGCACTTACAATGAAAAAGATTTTGGAAAGAAACTCTTCCATTGATCCTGCACAAATTGATGACGTAATTTTTGGATGTGCAAATCAAGCTGGTGACGATAATCGTAACGTTGCGCGCATGGCTTTACTTCTTGCCGGGATTCCTTATTCAGTTCCGGGCGAAACTGTAAATAGATTATGTGCCTCGGGAATGAGCTCTACAATTCAAGCATCTAGTGCTATAAAATTAGGAGATGGCAATTTATATTTAACTGGTG
>CAJHYN010000172.1_pt1 | contig 16375 bp, 14 predicted proteins | sample 9198641 | NCBI WGS metagenome assembly CAJHYN01 (sample SAMEA7708370, study PRJEB35096) | sediment metagenome | biome: marine neritic benthic zone biome [ENVO:01000025]; feature: sediment [ENVO:00002007]; material: shallow marine sediment [ENVO:03000034] sea grass bed [ENVO_01000059] ... | reverse complement strand
AGAGTGAATGTAACAACCCAAAGCAAACCCATAGTTAAAAAGCTGAATAGGATACAAGTATCATACGGAGATAAAATAAAATTGCTCAAGGTAGAGGAAATCTATTTTATCAAAGCTTTGGATAAGAGTATTGAAATCCACACTTATGATCAAAAATATGTGATGAATAAATCTTTAACCAGCCTTGAAAGTGAGATTGATAGTAACGATTTAGTGAGAGTACACAGATCGGCAATCATAAATTTCAATTATGTTGATGAATTTATTAAATGGTTCAGCGGAACATATAAAGTCAGAATGAACGACAAAGATAAAACGGAACTACCTATCAGCAGAGGACAAAAATCCAAATTAGGATTGGCTTAGCACTTTCAAGAAAGTTTCTAAATTATTTTATTTAATCGTTTTACCCACCAATCCCACTCTTGTTTTGCACCTTCACGGTTATTTTTCAACCCAAATGCCTTTGTCCAAAAAAGCATAAAAAAGCCGCAGACTATCCCGGCATTTAATAGGTTTTCCCAAACTTTTTCTTCTATTTTTTTCCCGAGATGGAGTTCTAATTCTTTTCTATAAAATTCTGTTAACGCTTCTTTGCTTCTAGAAAGTCTTGATGCATTTACAGCCAAATACCAGTAAAGGTCGAATGTACAAGGAGCTCTCCCAACAAAAGCCCAATCAAATATTGATATTTTGAAATTATCGAATACTGCAATGTTCGCGAGTTTTGTATCACCGTGAATTAAAGTAAAAGGGATCTCATCCCAATATTTTGTTATATTTTCCAAAGGCTGCATTAAATAATCCACTGCTACTTTCGGCAAATTGTCTAATGCGAATTCCCATCCCTCATTCATCCATCCTTCAATTTTTTCCGGTGGTTTGGCTATCTTATCAAAATGTGAATGATCCTGGGGGCCCATCATAAATAAATAATCTTCAGATTTTAAAAGCCAATTAAATTTATCTAATTCTTCAACTTTCCAATATGCCGCATGAAGTTTTGCTAATTTCGAAATTATCAATTCTTCTGTTTCTGCTGATATCGGTTTTCTTTCATTGGGAAATAAGTTTAGTGATAAGTCTTCCATTAAAATCCCAATTTCATTTCCTTCTTTTGCAAAAGCTAAATATGGAGAATGAAAAATTTTCCATATATCACCAAACATCGAGTCTGCAAAAATATCAATTTCTCTTCCTGCCCTACCTTCAGTTCTAACATTAAACCAGTCTTTTGATATATCAGTTTTTTTTAGTACCAATTTCTTTGTTGAATTGCTATTAAGAATTAATTGTATGCTTTCAAGAGTGGAACTGGAAAAGCCGCCACTATCAAAGGGTAGAACGTCAACACTTTTTAATTCATTGAAGATTGTGACTAAATATTCTTCACTATAAAGATCAGCTAATTTGTCGAATCGAACAGGTCTCAAGAGGCTAGTCCAATCTTTTGCAATAAATTTATAAAACGATCATCATTTCTTATCTCCGTAAAACCATAATGGGTTTTGAGATAAATTATGCCGTATTTTTCATTTACTGCTCGCTCAAGATGTAAAAATGTTTTATCATAATCACCCAAGCTTGTATAAAGGATTGCAAGATCTATATCCAATAAGATATTATCTTCCTCTTCAACTCGTTTCAATATTTTCTCCAGGCAATCTCTTGCTTTATCAAATTTATTCATCTTTGCATAAACAAAACCTAAACCCATTAATCCTTTTAAAGGATGGTTTATCAAATTTTTCCTATGAATAAATAATTCCTCAGCTTTTTCATATTCGCCTTCCGCAACATAAACCCACGCCATATTACCAATAGCAGACCTGAAACTGCTATCTAACTCAAGTGTCTTTTCATATTGCTTAATTGCTTCTTCATACATCCTCAAATAAAAAAACGAATCACCCATAGATGTATTTATTCTGAGCGACAAAGGATCAAGTTTTAAGGCCTCTACAATTTCTTTTTTTGCTTTTTCAAATTCCCCAATAGTTGCGTAATAGTTGTAAAGGCTATAATGCACAGTAGAAGAGCCTGGATTTAATTCCAAAGATTTTTCTAAACAACTAATAGCCCCTTTCCAATCCCAATCATAATGCATTCTTACTACCGATAATTGTAAATGAGCTTCAACCAGGTTCGGGTTGATTTCTAATGCTTTTTCTGCAGCCTCTTTTGCTTTGGGATATGCGAGTTTAGCCAGTACTTGACCTCTTGATCCTAAAAAATTATAACAATTAGCAATCCCTGCGTATGCTGAAGCATAATTTGTTTCTAATCTTATAGCCTCATCAAAAAACTCCATCGCATTTCTAATATCATTAGGAGTCCACTTATTTACATAATGCAATCCTTTTAGATAAGAATTATATGCTTCAAGATTTTCGGTTTGTGAAGCGACTAACTTTTCTTTACTTTCTTTACCAGTCAGCCTTTCTTTAAGTTGGTTAGCAATCTTTCGCGAGATTTCATCCTGCACATCAAAAATATCTTCAAGTCTTCTGTTATAAACATCCGCCCAAACTTGATAACCGTCTGCCGCATTAATAAGCTGTGCATTAATTCTAACTTTATCACCAGCCATTCTTACACTGCCTTCAAGAATGGAACTAACATTTAGCTGACTTCCTATTTCCCTTATATCTTTGTTCTCTCCTTTAAAGCGGAATGAAGATGTTCTGGAAGTTACTGCCAAACCGTCAATCTTTGACAAAGTATTTATCAATTCGTCCGTTATCCCGTCACTGAAATACTCATTCTCCGGTTGAGAACCGACATTCACAAAAGGTAAAACAGCAATACTTTTTACTGATTCTTTTGAAGATTTCTTTAACTGCTGCGGCGACGGAATTGAAAGGTGATCATTGGCAATGGCGAAAACTTCATAAGCACGGTCTACATTTTTTAATTCAAATTTGCCAAGCGATTCATATTTTATCGACGGATGATTTTTTATCTCGTAAAAAACTTTATCGGAAATTAAAATTCCTTTCGGCGCTGAAAGGGATTCAATTCTCGAGGCAACATTTACTCCGTCACCGTAAGCCCCGTTGTCTTCAAAAACAATATCACCAACGTGAATACCAATTCTTAAAGGAATTTGGGGTACATCCTGAAACGCAAGCTGGATCTCAATGGAACAATTAACTGATTCGATTGCACTTTTAAATACACTAAGTGTACCGTCGCCATAATATTGAACAATCTTCCCATTATATTCCGGGATATAATTCTCCATAACATATCGATGCCTGTCCCTCAAAACCTTAGCGTTCGATTCATCTTCTTGCATTAATGCCGTATAGCCAACTATATCGGTAAACATTATTGCGGCAAGCATTCTTCCGGATTCTGTCATTTAAGATTTTCCAAAATAAAAGGATAGTTCATCATGGATTTTAAATTAACCTATTGTAGTTAAAATGGCAAAGAAGAATTGTCGGACGCGCTATTGCTTTAAACTTTTTGAGCAAAAAAAAACTTTCTTTAGCATAAAAAAAGAAAATTTATTTATAATAAAACACATTCATTGAAAGAATGAATATGTTTATTTGTACGATGATTTTTTCCAAGAACTATGTTGTGTTTTTAATTGATTATAGAATGATTCAAATAGTTACCGGTCCAATCCTTTTTTCTGAGAAAAGTTCTTTATCGCCGTATGTTAAGCCTGAAAAGATTTGAAAACTTCTTCGATCTGCTTTCTTTTTCAAGCCATGGGTCTGATAAGTTAAATATTGTTTGAAGGAGCATGCATTTATCTATTACTTTCAGCAAGGATAATCTTCTTCCGGTTTTTAATAAACTACTTTTTCTCTTCTCTAATTTTGATCCAACCGATTTTAAGAGTTCTTTCTAGTTAATCTTTTCATTGATGATTTCTAAGCTTTCTTTTGGTTTAAATCTATAATTTATTATCTATCAACATTAATTTGAAAATTAGGATATAATAATTACAAACTAAAAAATATAGTATAATTAATATATCCAGACTTGATTTATTTGAAATCTACCTGTATATTAAATTAAAAATGGATGCCGTCTCCTTTATTTATTACAACGGTCTGCATTTTACTATGTGGTGGTCAACTCAGCAAAAATAATTAGTTTTTATTGTAGCTAATTCTAGTATGGTTCTTTTTTGTGTGATTTTAGTTCTCAGAATCCGTAGAACCTTTTAACTACTATCCAGTGAATCAAGCCGACTGACCGAGAAAAGATATTGCTATTTATTTTTACATATAGGATTATTTAAAATTCAAAAAAGAAAGAATGTATGAAATTAAACTTTCTTACATAAGCATAACTCAAATCATTAAATAAAAAGGAGATAATCATGGGATTTTACCAACTACAACCATTTAACCAGGCTGAAGCTCAGTTACTTGCTGCCGATATCTTTCCGCCACTTATTCGGGTTGAAGTAAGCGGTAATGCTCGGAACTATACAAGTGGAATTCAACTTGTTCGTGATCACAACTGGGTTGGTGGTCTTAAAATCGATGTTATGGGTTGGACTGGACCACTTGGTGAAGGAACGACACCTTATAAAGTTACCGCCACTTTCCAATCAATTGGCGTAAATTCAATCATTGTTGTTGGCAGCAATAAAGTCGAGACTATTCCAGTTACGACAATAGGAAAGGAAGAGGTTGAAGACTTTTTAAAACAGAAAGCACTTTCTAAATAAGTTGTGCCGCACACTGCCAGAGTCCATAAAAAGACTCTGGCTCCAAATTTATATCAATAATAGTTGAATTTAATAAGGGCATATGTAAAGGCGGCAGCTAATCGGACACCCCCAAATACAGAAATAGCAATATCAGAAAAGACATTGATTCTTAATTTTATATTAGTTAATACATTTATTAATATTAGGTGTTTTTCATTTAAAGAATTAAGTTGAATATCTCTATTTATTTTTTTCAAATTATAACAAAAATAAAGGAATGATATCCTGAAAACGTTTGAATAATGCCCTTAAAATTGATGTATAATGATGCAAAGAGAATGAAAATTTTGGAAAAAATTAAAAAATCAGAATTGATTGATTAAAATGTCCGCTTGATATCATGATATATTATGATATCCTCACATGTAAAATAATAAGATGCCCGCCTATACAAACAGACATACTTAAATTCTTTTGCAAAAGGGAGCAAGAAATGAAATATGCCATGGACATACTTCAGAAGAATCCAACATTATTTAAATTTTCTGAAATATTTGGTTATGTTTTGCGACTTTAATTAAGTATCATTTTAAGAGGAAAATTTTTGGAAAAAATATACGAACTACAAAGATTCAAAGAATTTTCAATTGCATCTTACAACGCGGACTTTGAGGGAAAAGGGACTCTACAAGCGTTGATGCAATTTTTGCAGGAAATTGCATGGGAACACGCTGAGCATTTGGATTTGGGCTTTTCGCATTTGTTGGAGCAAAATTTAGTTTGGGTTCTTGCCAGGCTAAAAATTAAGGTTTTTGAATTCCCAAATTGGCAAGATAAAATCAAAGTTAAAACATGGGCCGCCGGTAAAGACAATCTATACTGGTATCGTGATTTTTATATTTACGACGCTAACGAAAATATAATCGCCAAAGCTACGACTACCTGGATAATTATTAATTTGGAAACACGAAGGCCTCATCGCGCTGATAAAATGTTCAATGTCGAAATTAAAAATAAAGATAGAGCCTTTGAAGAAAAGCTTGGTAAACTTCCTTCTGTAAATTGTGATGAAGTTCGATACAATAAAAAAGTTGCTTACAGCGATCTCGATTTAAACGACCATGTGAATAATGTAAAATATATTGAATGGATTTTGGACAGTTATCCTCTACCGTTTTTCAAAGAGAATAAGATTGATACTATTGAAGTAAATTTTTTAGCAGAGGCCATGTACGGCGATAATGTTTTTGTAAACAGTGATTTGGAAAATCTTAGCCATTTGCATAGTGTTAAAAGAGAAGCAAATAACAAAGAATTGCTGAAGGCAAAAATGGATTGGGTAAAAAGGAGCTAAAATGAAAAACGATAATACTACGAGATATCTATTAAAACAATTTTTGACTGAAGCCAAAGCGCACGGCACTTTTGAGCATGCTGTAAAAGATTTCCCGGTAGAATATATTAATAAAAAAGTTGAAGGTATTGAATACTCTGCATGGCAATTGATTGAGCACTTAAGATTAGCATACTTAGATATATATGAATTTATAATAAAGGCGGATTACGTTTCACCGAAATGGCCTGAAGGGTATTGGCCGAATTCAGACGAAGTAAACAAAGAGAAATGGGAGAATTCAATTAGCCAAATTAATGATCTTACTAATAAACTAGTTGAATTACTCGAAGATGAAAACACTGACCTTTATTCGGATTTACCTCACGCAAAAGGATACAATATTCTTCGTGAAATCATACTTGTTATTGATCATAACGCTTATCATATTGGACAGCTAATTATTTTAAGAAAATTATTAGGGATCTGGAAATAAATGAAATCGTCAAGAATTAATATTGCACCTGGCGGGCCTGACTTCTCAAGAATTGTGCAGGGTTTCTGGCGGGTTGATCAATGGGATAAATCTGAAAACGAATTAATTAAATTTATTGAAGATTGTTATGAGTTAGGAGTTACATCGTTTGATCATGCAGATATATACGGACTATACACAAATGAAGAAATTTTCGGGATGGCATTTTCGCAAAGCTCAGTCAAGAGAGAAAATATCGAGCTCGTTACAAAATGTGGAATAAAATTAATTACTCCAAACAGACCTGAACATAAAATTAAAAGTTACGATACCTCAAAAGAACATATTAAAAAATCAGTTGAGCAATCCTTAATAAATCTGCAAACCGATTACATTGATGTTTTGCTTATTCACCGTCCCGATCCGCTAATGGATGCCGATGAAATTGCCGAGGCATTTAACGAATTAAAATCTTCCGGCAAAGTTAAGTTTTTTGGTGTGTCTAATTTTTCTGTTTCACAATTTGAGCTCATTAAATCCCGTTTAGATTTTCCCCTGGTAACTAATCAAATCGAATATTCAATTTTGAATATGCAAGCACAATTTGACGGGGTGCTAGATCAATGCCAAAAACATAAGATCTCACCAATGGCATGGTCGCCGTTTGCAGGAGGAAAGTTATTCTACGGGGATTCGGAACAGACACAAAGAGTACAAAACGTTTTGCAAGAAATTAAAAATGAAGTCGGAAATGAAAGCATCGACCAAATTGCATTAGCATGGATAATGCAGCACCCGGCGAACATATGCCCGGTATTGGGCACAGGAAATATCGGTAGAATTGAATCTGCAATAAAAGCTGAAAAGATAAATCTCTCAAAAGAACAATGGTTTGAAACCTGGCAAGCCTCAAAGGGGCACGAAGTACCTTAAAAAGAATATGGGAATTATATGGCAGCTCAACCTTTGCTCGAAGAAATAAAACTAAACGACCTCGTATTAAAAAATAGAATGTTCATGGCGCCGTTAACACGGTGCAGAGCTGATAATCCCTTCCAAGCTCCGGCTGAACTACACGTTGAGTACTATAAACAAAGAGCTTCCGCGGGATTAATAATTACTGAGGGATCACAAGTTTCCGCTAGAGCTGTTGGCTATGTAAATACAGCAGGCATTTATTTGAAAGAACAAATTGAAGGCTGGAAGAAAGTAACAAAAGCTGTTCACAATGAAGACGGGAAAATTTTCATACAGCTCTGGCATGTCGGCAGAATCTCGCATCCCGATTATCACAACGGTGAATTGCCCTGGGCGCCATCTGCAATTAATCCAAATGGAAAGATCAGAACTTATGAAGGAAAAAGAGAGACTGTAACTCCGCACGCAATGACAAGGGATGAAATTAAACAGACTATAAATGAATTTAGGACTGCAGCAGCAAATTCGATGGAAGCAGGTTTTGACGGGATTGAAATTCACTCGTCGAATGGATATTTATTCCAGCAGTTTTTTAACAAATGCTCAAACAACAGAACCGACGAATACGGCGGATCAATTGAAAACAGGGCTCGTTTTCTTTTTGAAGTTCTTGATGAAGTAAAGCAAGCAATGCCTGAAGAAAGAATCGGGCTGAGATTGAACCCTTCCGCTCATGGCTTTCACGGCATTTCGGTTGACGAAGAAACGATCCTAACTTTTGAATACATTATCAATCAACTAAACAATCACAAATTAGCTTACCTGCATTTATCCGAGCCTTTCACAGACGTAAGCGAGGTACCTTTTGCTGAAAAGAATATTGCAAAAAGATTCCGCCCGATTTATAAAGGCACGCTTGTTATCAATAATGAGTTCGATCAAGAAAAAGGCACTAAATTTATTGAAGAAGGATTGGCAGATGCAGTTGCATTTGGAAAATTATTCATCTCAAATCCAGATCTGCCGAAACGCTTTGAACTAAATGCCGAGCTTAATCCGTGGAATGAAAGATATTTTTATATTGGCGGAGAAAAAGGATTTATTGATTATCCGAAATTGGAAGAACCAAAAGATACTAGTGTTTAAAATCCCTCCAATTCAAGTCAAATTTATTCAAAAACTTTCTCAATCTGTCTGCATCGTTTGTCGCAGATTTTTGATCAAATAAATTATTTATTCTGATTATATTTACTTATTACTATAGATGTAAGTTAGGCAAATATGCTAAAAGTAATATCAGACGAAAAAAGACCAATTAAATTATGGCTTGATAATATTGAAGACGGGGCTTTGCAGCAGGCAAGAAACCTGGCGAATCTTCCGTTTACATTTAAGCATGTTGCAATTATGCCGGATAGCCACGAAGGTTACGGAATGCCTATAGGGGGAGTATTGGCAACGGAGAAAACCGTAATCCCAAACGCGGTTGGAGTTGACATAGGCTGCGGAATGTGTGCAGTCAAAACATCTTTACCGGAAATCAAACAAGAAAAACTAATTGATATCGTAAAAGATATTAAGAGAACCGTCCCGGTTGGTTTTAACTGGCATAAAAAAGAACAAGATCCCGAATTAATGCCGGAAAAATTATCCAACGACGAAATGCCTGTTGTTAACAAACAATACAAAAGAGCGTTACATCAAGTTGGAACTCTCGGTGGCGGAAACCACTTTATCGAGGTTCAAAAAGGTTCCGATGGTTTTATCTGGATAATGATTCACTCGGGAAGCAGAAACATCGGTAAAACGGTTGCAGATCATTACAATAAAATAGCTGTTAAACTAAATGAAAGATGGCGTACTGAAGTGCCTAAAAATTGGCAGTTAGCGTTTCTCCCGATTGAAACAGAAGAAGCAAAGTTGTACCTGAACGAAATGCAGTACTGCATTGACTTTGCATTTGCAAATAGAAAACTAATGATGGATAATGTCAAGCAGATATTTGTAAAAAAATTGAGAGATGTCGATTTTGATAATATGATTAATATTGCACATAACTATGCAGCATGGGAAAATCATTACAAGTCAAATGTGCTCGTGCACCGTAAAGGTGCAACAAAAGCATTTGAAGGTGAAAAAGGGATTATCCCGGGATCGCAAGGAACAAAGTCATACATTGTTGAAGGACTTGGAAATGAAGAATCGTTCAAAAGCTGTTCACATGGTGCCGGCAGAACAATGGGAAGAAAGCAGGCAATAAGAGAACTTGATTTAGAACTTGAAAAGAAGAAGCTGGATAAAAAAGGAATCATTCACGGAATAGAATCAAGAAAGCACTTAGACGAAGCACCTTCAGCTTATAAGAATATTGACATTGTAATGGAAAACCAAAAAGACCTTGTCACAACCCTTGTTGAACTGCAGCCGCTAGCTGTAGTAAAAGGATGATCTATTTTATGAGATATCTTTCTTGATGCCTTATTTTTCATCCCATTATCAATAACCTAAATTTGTCATTTGAGAAGTCTCTCGATGAAACAATCTTTTTTTTAGCTTAAGATCGAGTTCACCAATCCCGAAATTAGTCTGGATTATGATGAAAAGCCTATTTTTTACAGTTTGTATTATTATTATAAAATAATATCATCGAATTTAATACCTTCCTCATTCAAAAAAACACCTTTGCCCCTATTCTGAAACAATCACATTGAACACACATTAAATTTGAAACCATGAAACCCGGGTAAATAAATACTTTAGTTTATCGTTCTTATAAAAAAATTTTATTAACAAAATAATAAGGAGAATTAAAATGAGTCAAAATATTTCAGTGGGAATTATGTTTGATACAGAATATATTGTACAAAACACAGGTGAAGGGGGAACATGTAGTTCACCAAAACAGGTAGTGAGTTCAGACAAATGCATTTACATGGTATCGGATAAAAAACATGAGATCAAAGGTCATGGTTCTGATGCACTAAATATCCGGGCTAAACGTGGCGATGATATAATTTGGAGGACTACTGCATTAGATTTTGGTTCCACGTATGTTCCATTTTTATATGAATTCGTTGCAACTCAAGGAGGAGGCAATATGGATAATATAGAGGTGGATTCCTCGCATGGAGCCATCGCTAAACCTAAAACACAACATGATGGTACTACGGCTAATTGTGAAATGAATCTGGTTCAGCTTAAAGTCGGAGAGATAACGGCAAAGGTTAAGTACGAGAAAAGGGTCACTTATCATATAAACTTTATGCTTGTAAAACCGACTGGGCCTAAAGAGGATAATTTTGAGGTAGTAGGTTATTATTATTGGGATCCTCACATTAATTGGGGTTAATAACCGTATCAGAATGCTATCTAAGTCGTAATCTCGATGGATTAGGCGGCTCATTAAGCAGCCGTTGTAGAAGACAACATTGGAGTTTAATTCGCCATCAGACCTGCACTGTGCTTCATAGGAATGCCGGTGCAGGCCGTTTGAATTTGTCTCGGCATTGGGGGCGTATGAAAAAAGCCCTGAAAGGGCAAAATAAAATAATTGAAAAAAGAGGAGAAAACATGAGCGACTTGACAGGTGATTATATATGTCTATTAAACAAGTGGCTACTCAGTTTGAAAGATCTTGGGGATGGGAAATTAGCATGCAGTCTTAAGTTAGGATTGAATAAACAGTCATACGAGGAAACTAATTTTGTAACTCTTGAGGGAAACGGTTCTTATTATAATAAGGAGTTATTCAACATCGGCTTAACAGCGTGTACAAGCCTGGCTAATAAATCAACTACCATAACCAGCGGATGGTCAGGGTATCAAGTGAATAAAGATGAGCTATTGCAGCTAAACTTAGAAGGGGTAATAACTTGTTTGGTAAATGGGAAAGTAGTTGAGCATACTTGCTTGAAATACTGTTTATTTGAAAAGATAATAAATGATGTTTCTGTTTCGATTTTTTTGGATGCCGATTATATAGTTGAAAACAGCGGAACAGGGGGGTCTTGCAGTTCACCGTTATATGTTAAGGACCCAAACAAATGTATTTACATGGTATCGGATTACGATCATGAGATCACCGGTCATGGTCACGCTGAACTAAATATTCAGGCTGACCCCGGTGAGGGCATAATATGGAGAGCCGTAGCCCTAGATTTTGGATCGGGGAAGTATTGCCCATACTTTTATCAATTCGTTGCAACCTCTGGTGAAGGGAATATAGGGGATATAAAAGTGGATTCAGCCACTGTTACAATCTCAAGACCTAAAACAAATCATGATAACGCGGCAAAATGTGATCAAATACTGACTCAGTCGAGTATAGGACAGATATCGGCACGTGTTTTGCGTAAGGAGGCAGTTACTTATCATATACGATTTATGCTTGTGGAACCGACTGGGCCTAAAGAGGATAATTTTGAGGTAGTAGGCTATTATTATTGGGATCCTTACATTAATTTTTACCAATAATTAGTTTAGAAAAAAAACATTATTATTAAGTGAAATTAAGCTGATCTGCAGACGAGCTGTAATAGGTACATTAGCGGATTGAGAGTGATTTATGAATGTTCTTTTGGTGAGCAATTACTTGAGCAGAGCGGTTTTCATTACATCAGTGTTTCAATAACTTCAGAGATAAAAATTCTCAGCTTATCATCGGCAACTGTTCTGTTATTCTTGACTTAAATTTTTTCCCAATTGGCAAAGTTTTACCAACGATATTTACAGTATATTCCTCAAAATTGAATTCCTTTATTTCCCTTAGGTTGGCAATGTAGTTTTTGTGTATACGAATAAAGTTATCCTTTGGAAGTTTTTTCTGAAGCTCTGTTAGTGATGAAAGCAAGGTATATTTTTCAGTAGCAGTAACAAGAGTTGAATAATTTGATTCCACTTCGGCATAAAGAATTTCATTGTAAAGTACTTTTACAACACGTTTCATTTTTTTGATGTAAAAATAGTCACTCTGGAAAACTCCCTTTTCGAAAGATTCACGGTGGCTACCGCTATCTCCGTAATTAAAGTAATGAATCGCCAATTCGATTTGGTGCTGTAAAGTAAACTTATCATAAGGCTTTAATAAATAAGCATATGGTTTAGCAATTTTAGCTTTCTGGAATGTTTCAAGGGTACTATCAACAGTAATAAATATTAAAGGTTTCCTGCACAACTTATCATTAGAAATTCTATTTCCTAACTCGATACCATCCATTTCATCTTTTAAATGGATATCAATAATTGCTATGTCAGGTTCTTTTCCGTAAAACAAGGCAAGTGCTTCTTTGCCGGTTTGAGCAGTACCGCAAACATTATAACCAAGTTCTGCCAAATCGTTTCCGAGCTTTTCCGCATGCGCCTCTTCATCTTCAACTATTAATATGTCAATTCTACTGCTCATACAATTACGCGAATGTCTCCAATTTCGCTGATGGCAAAGTAACTATGAAAGAAGTACCTTCACCAATATTACTGATTACTGAAATGTCGCCGTTGTTTCTTTCAGCAAATTCTTTGCACATCCGGAGGCCGAGCCCTGTTCCTCTTTCACCGTTTGTGCCCGTCTTAATTTTTTTACTGTCAAAATTAAAAAGACTATCTATTTTTTCAGACGGTATCCCCTCACCATTATCTTTCACTGAAACTATAACTTTACCTTCAACTTCGCTCAATTCAAATGTAACAATACTGCCTTTGTTCGAAAACTTAACAGCGTTATTTAACAGGTTATTTATTATTGATCTTACCATGTTAACATCTGCATAAACATAATATTCATCTTCAATATTTAGAAGAACGCTGACACTCTTCAAAGCCGCATAAGGTTTATTGATTTCAATACATTGCTCGGCTAAATCCGCGATGCTAAATTCAGTTGGAGCAAAAGGAATACTTCCTTTTTGCATTACAGCCCAATTGAACAAATTTTCCATCATTAAGTTTACGCTATTTACAGAACGGTCAAAGTCTGGTAAGGATTTCTTAATTTTATTCAAATCGCTTACTTCAATATTTTTTTTCATAGCATCCGACATGTTGATCAGCGAAACAACAGGTGATCTCAAATCATGAGCAATTATAGAAAATATCTTATCCTTGGTTATGTTCGCTTCTTTTAACCGGTCATTTATTTCTGATATTTCTTTTTTCTGTTCGTTCAGTAACCGGTTTGATTTTTTCTTTTGGTAATAACCTGCTGAAATCAAAACTGCTAATATTAATAGGAAAGAAACCGCAGTAGTAAGCAGGGTATTTTCAGTATCACTCTTTTCTATTTGAACATTCTGTAGTTCTATTTGTTTATCTTTCTTCTCTGTTTCATATTGCTCACGGATTTTGGCAATCTCCTTTTCTTTTTCAATCGTAAAGACACTGTCCTTTAGAATTGTATATTTCTGGAAATATTCGAAGGTATTATAATCGTCATTAAGTTCTTGATAAATAGATGCAAGGGATTTATAAATATCTAATTTCGAATTAATGTCATCCATCTCCCCGGAAAATTCTAATGCTCTTTTAAGGTTTTCCAATGCTTCATTCCATTTCCCAAGGTCTTTATAAATTTCTGAAATATTTCTATATGTTGTTGCGATTCCTATTATATCATTTAATTCTTTTTTAATATTTATACTTTTTGAAAAAAAACTAATAGCTTTATCATATTCTTCAAGCTCATAATTCAGATTACCAAGGTTATTGTAAATTTTCGATAATCCTTTTCTGTCATTCAATTTAGTTTTGATATCTAAGCTTTTATCATACATTTCAATAGCTTTATTATATTTTTTCTGAACAGAGTAAACGATTGCAATATTATTATAAATTTTAGTCACTTCACTAAGATTGTTTATTGTTTTGAATGTCTTTAAACTTTTTTCGTAATGTTCGATTGCTTTGTCATACTCCTTAAGGTGCTTGTGGAGCATCCCGATTATGTTTTCAGCCTTTCCAATACTTTCATTATCATTAATTTCTTCAGCAAAGGTTAGTGCTTCAAATATGTATGTAAAAGATTTTTCTAATTCTCCCTTGTAATAGTGAATATATGTTAAGAGTCTTAAGTTTTTTTGAATACCAGAATTATAATTCAGTTCTTGAGATATAAGATAGGAATCATTTGCAATACTCATTGCTTTGTCAGTATTCTTAAGACGCAATTTGTAAGCCACATTAAACAAGGAATCAACAACAAGGATAGCATCCGTTGTTTTTTCCTGTGCGCTTGTATAGCAAATACACAATGTCAATACAAGAAATATTTTTTTTCTCCAAATATTTCTATTCAACCAACTAAAAATCCTCTTTATATTACTTTTGATCAATAAGAGTTTTATAATTTTCCTCGATGTTTGCTTAATCACCATTTTCAGTTATAGTTTCTTCCTCCTCATAAACTACTTCCGTTTCTATTTTCTCGGCGCCTAAATCCTTTATGATATGTCTTAAGCCCGTTTCCCCGTGGACATTAAAAAAACCTTTTATGCTTACTTGATTTCCGATCTCAAGTGGATCAACATCAACATCTAGTGTAGTATGAGTGTGATCCGAAAAATCAACTGTGCCATTGACTAGTGGTTCCTTTACGCTCAGCCTTGGCCCATAATCAAGCTGCTTGGTTGATCCCTTTTGTTTCAAAATAGCTATCTTTTCCCCGCTAATTAATTCCAAACGGTTTTCTCCAGAAAATTGAGTGCTACTTGACGCTATTTTTATTTTTAACGGTGCATTATGACCAGGATTAATTGATATTACTTTTATTCTATTAAGCTCATAGGGCAAAGCTAAATTTTTTGCAGTAACAAAATAGAACGTTCCTTCTTGCGGTGACTCCTGAACACCTCTTTCCGTAAGCATTAAATCTTCCCTTGGAATAAGTATTATTTTATTGGTTTCGCGAATGATTTTAACAACTGGTTTTAAATTCATTTGAACCTCTACTAATTTTGTTATCTAGATTATACTGAGAGAAAGGATGCAGTTTCAATATATGAAATATTAATATTATGTCCAATTATATTGTTAAGTATATAGCTAACAAAACTTTGCAGATTCATAAATGTAGCTTTTGTAAGTATAAACGAGTCCTATTAATATCTGTTCCATTCCTAGTTTAATAACTTTTTAAAATTTTGAATTTTCGCACTCCTTCGTGATTATTATTTTTGAATTATGTTCAAAGGAATTCTTAAATTTGTTTATTGGAATTTCCTTGAACAACACGCTTCTAACAATGAAATTTACTGCTGATCTACATATTCATTCTTTTTATTCGCGTGCTACAAGCAAAGACCTAACTTTTGAATATCTCTGGAAGTGGGCGCAGCTTAAGGGCGTTCATGTTGTTGGTACAGCGGATATTGCACATCCCGGCTGGCTGCAGGAAATGAAAGATAAGCTTGAACCCGCGGAAGAAGGTTTGTTCAAACTAAAAAGTGAATATGAAAACGCAATTAAGGAAGAAGTCCCTAAAGCTTGCCAAGGGATTGTACGATTTTTAATCGGTGGTGAGATAAGCAATATTTATAAAAAGAATGATAAAGTACGCAAAATTCACAACGTGGTTTTTACTCCAAGTTTTGATGCAACTGAAAAACTGCAGGCTGAGCTAGAAAAGATCGGCAACATCCGTTCGGACGGCAGGCCAATTCTAGGCTTGGACGCACGCGATTTGTTAGAAATAGTTTTGGAAACAGATCCACAGGCTTACCTTATTCCAGCTCACATCTGGACGCCATGGTTTTCTCTTTTGGGTTCAAAATCCGGGTTTGATTCTGTTGAAGAATGCTTTGCTGATTTAACCGATAATATTTTTGCACTTGAAACCGGTTTATCCTCTGACCCGCCCATGAACTGGCGGTTGTCACAACTTGACAGGTATACCCTTATTTCAAATTCCGATGCTCATTCGCCGCAAAAACTTGCACGGGAAGCAAATGTGTTTAACACCGAAATGTCTTACAGTTCATTGTTT
>CAJHYN010000627.1_pt1 | contig 16388 bp, 12 predicted proteins | sample 9198641 | NCBI WGS metagenome assembly CAJHYN01 (sample SAMEA7708370, study PRJEB35096) | sediment metagenome | biome: marine neritic benthic zone biome [ENVO:01000025]; feature: sediment [ENVO:00002007]; material: shallow marine sediment [ENVO:03000034] sea grass bed [ENVO_01000059] ... | reverse complement strand
TATGGTGTTGAAGCTTTGCATTGGAATCCTGCTGGCGTTGCAAAAGGATCAAACCAGATAGACGCCACGTTTTCTCACATGTCTTACATGGCAGATATAGGCGTTGAATATGGTGCAGTTGCGACAACTATTGAAGAATTCGGTGTTATCGCATTCAATATTAAATCTTTGTCAATTGGTGACATTCTTATTACAACAACGCAAGATCCTGATGGAACAGGAGCAACATTTTCGCCCCAAATGATGACAGCAGGTCTTTCTTATTCAAGGCTATTAACAGATAATATCGCTGTTGGATTTACAGCCAATTACATTACCGAATCATTGGGAAATGTTGATGCTTCAGGATTTGCCTTTGATATTGGCCTGATTTATGAAAACCTTGCAGATATAGGGGGCCTTAGCTTTGGGCTCGCAATTAAAAACCTCGGGCCAAACATGCAATATGACGGCTCAGGATTATTATATGAGTCGTCCGTAGATGATTTTAACAGACCCCCTCAATTATCAAAAGCTGAATCAGCCCCGTTTGAGCTTCCTTCACAATTTGAATTGGGAATTGCGTATAAACCGGTTATAAACGATATGAATGAGTTGATTGTATCTACTTCTTTCCAAAACAATAACTTTTCCGGTGACGAATATAAAGTAGGCGCTGAGTATATTTTCGACAACTTGTTCTTTGTAAGAGGTGGTTATTCTTTTGCACCTGATCTTGATAATAGCAATTATCTCTTTGGTTTTAGTGCAGGTGCCGGCGTTAAATATTACGTTGAAGGAATGGATATGCGCTTCGATTATGCATACAGAGAAATGGAATTTTTTGATGCAAACCATGTGTTTGCTATATCATTAGGATTTTAAGTTTCAACGGACATAAAATCTCCTTGTTTGTTGGAAAGGGCTAAAGAGTCGATTCGGATTTCGGGGATCCGGGCGGCTCTTTTTTATTTTTAAAATTATTATTGATTTTTAGGAAACTTTTGTAACATATCGGACATTATAATTTCTAATAAAAAAACTAACATAAGATAATTATTAAAATCATTGTTTGATTTAGGGAAGTAGATATTAGTGAAAAGAATAAAGATTGGGCTAATACTGGTATTGTTTCTAATTTTGTTTTTATCTCTTTTGATAAATAACAAGAATATCTCTAATGATGAATATGTTTTTAACAAATCTGAATATATCTCAAAATTAAAAAAGGAGATATCTTATTTAAAGAAAATAGAAAAAAGTGATATTAATTATTTCTTGCATTCACCTGAGATAGATTCAAGTGCAATTGATAAATTGCATTCAGATAATTTGGGACTAATCAAAAAATTCAAAAACTTTTTTAACGTCGAATCAAACTTTACTTCAATAAACTATCACCTTTATAGAACATTTGAAGATAAAGGTTTATTGACAAAACAAACATTTCTTTCCCACAGTGATTTAAAGAATAATTCTATCCATGTTATTAAGAACAATTGGATAGATGGTAATGATTTTTCTGATTTAATAAAGCTTATAACGTATCAGGAGTTTGGAATTTCAGACTCAAAATTCCTGAGCGAAGCATTGGCGATTAAATTTTCGAAAGGTTGGCGGAATAAGGGTTATGAATATTGGGCAAGTCGATTTTATAAGTCCGGTTTTCTTCCCAAATTTTTAGATTTATTTGACAATCACAAAATTAAATATGAATCAAAATACATAGTTGAATCATTAGCCGGAACATTTGCAGATTTTCTTATAAAAAGTTTTGGCAAGGAAAAATTTTTAGATATCTATAAAAACCCAAAAAAGATTATTAGTATTACAAATGTGGAAAACGACTGGAATTTGTATTTAAAAGAGCTTTCAAAAAAATACCAAGAAGAAATTGAAAATGACCGGAATAACTTTCAACAAAATTTTTCTGTGTTTCAAAAAGGTTTCTGTTTTGCGCATGAAGGGTATAATATTTATGATGGTTATATCTCACGTCTATCTTTGCAGGCACTTAAAAGATTGTCAACTAATAATGTAAACGCTATTTCGATAACGCCTTTTACTTCGATGAGAAATCCTGAAAAACCTCAGTTGCTTGCTTTTTGGCAGGCTGCAAACACTGAAAATGATGAAAGCTTAATATTTGTGAATCACCATGCAAAAAAGATGGGAATGCTAACCTTAATGAAACCTCATATTTGGATGAACAATAATTGGCCTGGCGATATTAAAATGAATAGCGAAAAAGATTGGGATTTATTTTTCGAGTATTATTATAGGTGGATAAGGCACTTTGCAATTTTATCCGAGATGTATATGATACCTATTTTAAGTATGGGCAACGAATTATCAAAGGCTACTTTAGGGCATGAAGAAAAATGGATTGAATTAGCCTCCAATATAAGAAGCTTTTATAGCGGTAAAATAACATATGGTGCAAACTGGGGTAATGAGTTTGAAAATCTGTCTTTTTGGAATCATTTTGATTATATAGGAATAAGCCAGTACTATCCAATAAGCAAAAAAGATGATCCTACGGATAGAGAATTAATTGAAGGCGCTAAAAATGTTATCAATAAAATTGAGAAGATTCACGAAAGATTTAATAAACCTTTAATTTTCACAGAAGTTGGTTACAGAAATTCAAAAGCACCGTGGAAGAGTTTTTATGAAAAGGAAGGGAGAAGGAAAAAAAATCCCGACAGCCAGGTAAGAGCATACAAGGCTTTGTTAGAAGCGATTAAAGGTAAGGAGTGGCTTGCAGGTATTTATTTTTGGAAATGGCCGAGTTATTTGAATTATCCTTTTGAAACAAGAGAAGAAATCTATACCCCTGTGTTCAATCCTGCAGAAGAAATTGTAAAAGAGGAATTTAAAAAAATTGAATAAAATGAAATTTAAACTTGACAAGCGCTTAATAATGGTTTATTTTGCTTTGAAAAACAAAGTACTTTAAGATGAGGTTGAGATGACACAATCAAATCCGCATGAAGATTTAGCATACATAAAACAAATAATGCTGGACAGCAGGAGAATTATTTGTACCGACGGTATAAATTTTATTTTTTGGGGGATTGTTGTTGTAGTTGGTCAACTATTAACTTATTTGAAACATTATCTTAATTGGGAAATTAGCACATGGTGGCTTTGGCCTGTATTGATCGGATCTGGATGGGTGTTTACAATCATAATTGAATGGAACAGGGAAAAGAGATCTAGAACATCAACCTTTGCTGGTAAAATCCTTGCTTCTGTTAGGTTTTCTTGCGGCATAACAATGACTATCATCGGGTTTGTCGGATCAATTGTTGATGCCTATAACGGTGCTTATATTAACCCGCTACTTTGTTCTGTTCTTGCAATTGCATATTTTATAAGTGGCACAGTTTACGGTAAGAAATGGATATCCTTTATTTCAGTTGGATGGTGGCTTGGAGCTGTAATTATGTTCGTGTGGCCATATTTGTATACATTGCTACTTATGGCAGCTTTGATGATTCTTCTGCAGACTATTCCCGGCTATGTTCTTTATAAAGAAAGTAAGAAGGAATTAAAGGAAGCGATCTAAATGAGTGATTTTGATTATCAACAGCTTGATGATATTATTCATTCAAGAATTAGGCTTGCTATTATGGCTGTTCTTGTATCAGTTGATGAAGCTGATTTTGTTTTTCTTAGGGAAAAGGTGAATGCAACAGACGGTAATTTAAGTACCCATATAAAAAAGCTTGAAACAGCGGGCTATGTTGCAGTCAATAAAAGTTTCGAAAACCGTAAGCCTGTATCGCGTTATATGCTTACTCAAAAAGGTAAAAAGGCTTTTGAAATTTATATTCAAAAATTGGAAAGCTTATTAAAAAAATAAAATTTTTTACTCACAAGCTTTGTAAAACAAAGTACTTTTAATAAAAATGGAGGAGCTATGAAATATATTTTAATAACACTTTTTATAATCAGCTCGGTAGTTTATTCGCAGCAAAGTAAAATTGATCTTCCGGGGAAAACTAAAGCCCTTGAATTCTTAATTGGAGAGTGGGAGGGCGGAGCCTGGTTTTCTTTCGGAAAAGACGACAAAACTATTATAAATCAAACAGAAGATGTTAGATGGATGGTTGATAAAGAAGTAGTAGTAATTGAAGGTATTGGTGTTGATGCTAATACCGGAGAAAAAGTTCACCACGCATATGCAATTGTTTATTTCGATATCACCGTTAATAAATTTAAAATGATGACTTACAAAGAAGGTCGCTCAAGAGTAATTGATTTCGAATTAACTGAAGGCAAAGGATTCCAGTGGGGTTTTGATATTCCAAATTACGGCAAGGTAAAGTACAAAATGAATATAAATGAAAACGGTCAGTGGTACGAGTATGGTGAGTTTTCACGTGACGGCAAAACCTGGTATAAAAATTTTGAAATGACATTAACAAAAAAATAAGAAGAGGATGAAATGAAATCATTAAAAAATTATTTCAAGCTAATTTTAGTTGTGTTGCTTGCTTCTCAAACATTATTTGCGCAAAGCAAAGATGGACTATTAAAAAATATTAAGAGTCTTACATATGAGGGCTACTTTCAATTTGACAAATCTTACTTCATTAAAGCTATTGGGCTATGTGATAGAATAATCGCGGTCAATCCCGATGATGCGGAAGCCCTTTATTATTCGGCATATAGTGCTTACCGTTTAGTTAATATTGGCATGGTTAAAGAAGAACATAGCTTAATTGATACTTATCTTGAAAAATCAATTGACGATGCTAAAAAGTTATTTGGCAATGAAATTTTTTCTTCCGATGCTTACGTAGTCGCTGCTGCTTCGCTAATGATGAAACTAGCAGTTGATATCTCAGATGCGCCGAATCTCTCTATGAAAATTCACGGTTATCTTGACAATGCTGAAAAGTCAGATCAAAACAATCCGAGAATATGTTTAACACGAGGAACAATGTTTTACAATACTCCCCCCCAATTTGGAGGAGGTGCTGATAAAGCGTTGAAACAATTTGAAATGGCTTTAAAACTATTCGAATCAAATGAATCCGTTAATGAAAAAGTATCCTGGGGACATGCTGAGGCATATGCGTGGAAAGGACTCGCACACGAAAAACTAAACGAAATTGAAAAAAGCAAATCGGCATTTGATACAGCACTAAAAATAGAGTCAAATTTCGGTTGGGTAAAATATCAATTGCTTCCTGCTTTGGAGAAGCGTTCAGATAAACTCTCTGAGACATCTGCACAAATCAAGCAAGTAAAATTTGAAAAAGATTCTCAAACAGGAAATTTGACTGTAGTATTTAGAAATTTTGATTCCAACCTCGGCGCAGTCAAAATTGCTCTTCATAATTCCAAGGCAGGCTACCAGGAAAGTAACCCTTTCAGAAGAGGCATTTCTAAAATAAAGGAGCTTAAAGCAAGTTATGTTTTTGAAGATATTCCTTTCGGTGAATATGCGGTAAAGTGTTACCACGATGAAAATATGAACGACGAACTGGATACAAATTTGTTGGGCATTCCTTCGGAAGCATACGGCTTTTCCAATAATGCAAGAGGGAGCTTTGGACCGCCCGACTATAACGAAGCAAAATTTAAATTTGATCACAACGATCAGGAAATTTCAATCAAGGTAGAGTAATAAGAGCGGAGGTTAAGTTGAACAAGTATATATTTATAACGCTATTATTATTGTTTGTATTTATTGTGAGCGCGATCTATGCTAATGAAAAGGTCACAATCAGTGGCAATGTCTTTGACGACGAAAACAAAGCACTACCATATGTAAATGTTTTTATCAAAAATACATTTACAGGATCAACAACAAATGAAAAAGGTTATTTTACTTTTGATACCAAGCTGAGTGAAAATTACATACTTGTTGCAACAATGGTTGGTTTCAAAAAGGAAGAAATAGATTTAAGGGAACATTTGCAGTCATCAAAAATCAATTTAGAAATAAGATTGGAAAAAGAAGCCGTTGAACTTGAGGAGACAGTAGTCGTAGGAAGCTCATTTAGCACTGAAAAAGAAAAAGGGGTCGTTGTCACATCAATGGATGTAATGACAACACCTGGTGGTGCTGCAGATATTTTTCAATCATTGAAAACTTTGCCGGGGATTACGCAAGTTTCAGAAAGTGCAGAGCTTTACATTAGAGGCGGTGACCCGCTTGAGACATTGACACTTTTAGACCAGGCTTCATTAAACCATCCGTATACTTTTGAATCTGCTTACGGGGGCATATTTTCAAACATAAATACGAATTCGATCAAAGGAATGTTTTTCTCAAGCGGCGGTTTCACCTCTAAATACGGTAATGCACTTTCAGGGGTTTTATCATTAGAAAGTAAAGACGAACCGGAATACAGTGATTACAGCTTAGGAATATCAATGGCATCAACTGAATTCAATGCAGCATTTCCTTTGTCTGTAAAAACTGGAATGAGATTTAGCGGCAGGCAAAATTATACAGCCCCCATTTTCTGGCTTAATGGAGGGAATGAAGAGTTTACGGTTGTTCCTTTGTCAAAAGATTTTAATGCTTCGTTATCTCACAAATATTCACAAACAGGCAGGGTTAAAGTATTCGGTTACTTCGCTTCTGATGATCAAGGTGTTAATGTTGATCTTCCCGGTTACACTGATCAATTTAAAGGAGAATCAAAAAGCAATTTTGTTAATCTTCAAATTAGAGATATTATTTTCTCTAAAGTCGTTGTCAAATCAAGTTTATCGAGATCATTTTATACTAATGACTGGAAACTCGGGATCCTTGATTTGAGTAGAGAAGACAAGGGGCTTAAGTCCAGAACCGATTTTGAATACGTCTCCGGTTCAAAATTTAAATTGCTTGCCGGTTTTGAAATCGAGAATAGAAATGCAACTTATAAAGGTATTATTCCTAAAGAAGACTATGATTTAAGAAAAGAAGGGATCGGTGAAATTCTGAATGCTGAATTTGAGGTAACAAGGATAGGCGCTTATTTCGAGATTGAAAAGACAGCACTTTTGGGAATCAAGAATTTATACATGGTCGCCGGTATAAGAAGCGACTACATTGATCAGCTTAAATTGAATTGGATTGATCCTCGTTCGACAATTGGTTATAAACTAACTAAACAGTCTACAATGAGTTTTGGCTGGGGTATTTTTCGTCAACATCCTGATCCAAGACTTTACTCACAGACCGACGGCAATCCGGATTTAAATTCAATGAGGGCTGATCATTACATCATTTCGTTTGATTACAAATTAGCTGATGAAGATAATTTGCGCTTTGAAGCATATTACAAAGATTATTCAAACTTGCCCCTGGAGGATGATTTGATAAATTATAATAACAGCGGTTATGGTTACGCAAAAGGAATAGACATTTTGTATAAAGGTAATCTTACTGATAAATTATCTGGATGGCTATCTTACGGTTTGATTGATACGAAAAGAAAATGGATGGATTTTGAAGATTTGTCGTCAAGCGATTTTGATATTACGCATAACCTCTCGATAGTTGCAAAATACAATTTGCTGCCGAATGTGCAGATAGGTACTAACCTTAAATACGCAACTGGCAAACCGTTTACACCTGTTGAAAATTCGGTATATCATACCGACTTTAGTGTTTACGAACCAATTTACGGGTTGGATAATTCTGAGCGCTATCCAGATTACGTTAGATTGGATTTAAGGTTTACATTCCTGTACAATCTATTTGATAAATGGTTCACAGTATTTTACCTGGAAGGATTAAACATATTGAATGTTAACAACATTTTTGATTACAGCTACAGTTTTGATTATTCTGAACGGCAGAATGTTCGAAGCTATTTTGGCAGAAGAATGCTGGTCTTTGGCACATTGGTAAATTTATAAGATTCCGCCAATTTTTTCTCTGATTAACTTCCATTTTAGAAAATAGAACACGGGTCCTTATGATCGTTACGATTTAAAGGGATTTAAATCATAATTGATCATGATCATCATAATTATCAGTGTTCTATTAGTATTTTTAAATGCACAAGAAGTATGAAAGCACTGTTAACAGAAAATTCGTTTTTGAATTCCAAAAATTTGTAAGTTTTGTTTTACTTTTTTAATCATTTGACAATTATTCAATTCATGATTAAAACTGATGGGATTCAAAATGAAAATCAAAATATTAAGAGGTAAGCTTTGGCTATTTCACTTTTAACAATACCACAAAGTAATTTTAAGCTTTTTGCTCCGGAAGCTGGTTCCGATTTGCCTATGAGAGACCAGTTTGAAGAAAAATACAAATGGGATTTAACAGACGTATATAAAACGGTTGAAGATTGGCAAAAAGATTTTGACTATGTAAATACCAACAAAACAAAGTATTTGCAATTTGAAGGTAAAATAGGAAACTCCGCAAACGATCTTCTTGCATGCCTAAAGTTTGATGACGAAATGGGAATTAAAGTTTCAAGATTATTTCTATATGCAATGCTTTCAAAAGATTTGGACTTGGGGAATTCAGAAAATAATGCTAGGTATAACCAGGTAGTTGCTTTGAATGCACAAGTTGCTGCTGCCAGCTCGTTTATTAGACCTGAAATTCTTGATATCCCAAAAGAGGTTCTTGAAAAATACATAAACAAAATTGATGAACTAAAAATTTACGAACATCTATTGAACAATCTGTTAAGAACGAGAGCCCATACCTTATCAAAAGAACTTGAAGAAATGCTGGCAATGACCGGACTGGTAACCCAGGTTCCTTACGACGTATTCAGTGTTTTCAAGAATGCTGAAATGGAGTTCCCGAAAGTTGCGGGTGAAAATAACCAAGGTGAAATTCAAGTTACCGACGGCAGGTTCTATGCCGCAATGTATTCAACCGACAGGGATTATAGGGAAAGAGTTTACAAAGCTTATTATAGACCTTTTATGAAATATAAAAATACCTTCTTAACCCTCTTTACGGGGAATTTAAAGGCTATAGGGTTAAACGCAAAAGCAAGAAAATATAAAACCAGCAGGGAAGCTTCGCTTGATATAAACAACATTCCAATATCGGTTTACGATAATTTAGTGAACACTGTTGAAGCCAACCTGAAACCTCTTAACAGGTGGTGCTCACTCAAGAAGAAAATATTGGATGTTGAAAAGTTTCACTCCTACGATACATATGTTACATTGTTTCCGTCGGTTAAAAAAGAATACATTTATGATCAATCAAAAGACATTTTACTTGAAGCGTTGAAACCGCTTGGCAAAGATTATTTAAAGAATTTGAAAACTGCATTTGATAATAGATGGATTGATGTTTATGAAACAAAAGGCAAAAGAAGCGGAGCCTATTCATCCGGGACAACTTTCGGTGTACATCCTTATGTGTTGCTTAACTGGAATAACCAATTAAATGATGTCTTTACATTCGCACACGAAATGGGTCACAACATGCATTCGTATTATACAGGGTTGACTCAACCGTACCCTTATGCGGACTACTCAATCTTTGTTGCCGAGGTTGCTTCAACAATGAACGAAGCGTTTCTTCTCGATTACTTAATTGATAATGCCGAAAGCAAAGAAGAGAAACTTGCGCTGATTGAAAAGCATTTGAATAACATTACGACAACTTTTTATCGTCAGACACGTTTTGCAGCCTTCGAACAAATAGCCCACGAAATGATGGAAAGAGGTGAAGCAATTACTCCCGAAATTCTCTGCGAAAAATTCGGCAAAATGTACCAGGATTATTGGGGGGAAGACATGATTGTTGATGAAGAGGAAACTTATACCTGGGCAAGAATCCCGCACTTTTATTATAGTTTTTATGTTTATCAATATGCTACAAGTTATGCTGCGTCTGCTGTTTTGACAGAAAAAATAAAAATAGAAGGCCAGCCCGCTATTGATAAATTTATGAGCTTCTTGAAAGCGGGAAGCTCAAAGTACCCGATTAATGTATTGAAAGACGCCGGTGTTGATATGAATACAAAAGAACCGGTCACAGCGGTAGTGGAAAAAATGAATTCGTTGCTGGATCAGATGGAAGAACTGTTGGCTGAATAATTATTTGATTCTTTCAATTGTTGTTTCTACATGTAGTTAGCGGGAATCTACTTTTTGAATAATGAACTATTTTAAGAATAATCTCTGAAGTGATCAACGCATCTGAGTTTAGTTTGAAATATTCTATCTATAAATTTTGATATTGATTAAAACAGATTTATTGGTATTATTTGAAGAAAGGAATTTTTTACTAGCAATTTAATTCCGGGTATAAAAAAGTAATGGACACTCTTAAATTATTCTCTTTAGCTATAGTTTTAATTGTGGTTAATAGTTGTTCATCACCTGACCAATCAATAATTCCGATTTTAACTATTTATAGATTTTCAGACGACGACATTTCGATTTCAAATGGTAGCAAAAGAACAATTTACTTATTTGTTGCAGAAAAAAGTACGGCTGCTGTTGTTGATTGGACTCCACATTTTGAGGAACCGAAAGTTTTACCAGGTGAAATTACAGTTGTCGAGTATACTGAAATTTACAATGGTCAAGAAGAACCAGTTAAAGAAGGTGATGAAATAATAATTTATTACTGGACTGATGAAGGGAAACCACATCCTGAAATACATAACTTGGATATTAAATTATAGGTTAATAATTCTAAAATTTTCCTGGGTAATTTATGACTAAATACAAAATTATTGAAAACTATAGAGACAACGATCCATACCGGGAAAGCTTTTTTGAACTCACAAAAAAAGTTTTCAGCGGATTGGATTTCAAACCCTGGTATGAAAAAGGATTCTGGACAAACGATTACGTACCTCACTCAGTTGTAAAAGATGACCAAGTAATCTCGAACGTGTCTGTCTCCACTATGCAGGTTTATGTTAATGGTGAAATTAAAAACGGACTGCAGTTCGCTACAGTAAGTACATTGCCTGAGTACCGTAAACAAGGGCTTTCAAGAGAATTGATGAATTATGTTTTAGATAAATATAAAGACTGGGTAGAAATAAATTTTCTTTTTGCAAATGAAACAGTTACTGAGTTTTACCCGCTATTTGGATTCAAACTAACTGACGAAGTGATTTTTAGAAATTTATCAAATTTACCTAAGACGAAATTCTCTGCGGTTAACCTTGATTTAAATAACCTTAATGATGCTGAATTGATAAAACAAAAAAATGAAAAAAGAAAAGCTATCACTAAATTGTTCGGTGCAGAGGATTACGGTTTTATCACTCATTGGCATTTATTAAATATTTACCCTCATGACATTTATTACTTGAAAGACGAAGACATAATTATTATTGCAACAGAAGATCAAAACGAACTACATATTTGGGATATTATTTTTGAAAATGACTTTGATTTAAATGAAGTTTTGCAGAAAGTAACAAAAAACAAAATAACAGCCGTGAATTATTATTTTTCACCGGATGTATTAAAATATAATTTTGATGATGTTAAGCCTACGGAAGGCTCACCTCTTTTTATAATTGAAGATATGCCCTTCAAAAAAAAGCAGTTCAAATTTCCTGCTACTGCCCAGACTTGATTCAAGCTATTAATTTGATTTGTTACATATTATAGATTACATTAATTTCAGACAGTTTATCAAGTTTAAAAAGGACAAAATTGATGAATTCACAAAAACTAATACTACCCGAACTCCCTCTTGAAAAGTGGGAACAAAGCAAAATGACGCTTCATCTTTATTTGCAAATAGTTGGTAAAATTAGGCTTAAGTTGATGCCCCGCAAAAACCATTGGTGGTATATTACTTTATATGTAAGCCCAAAAGGTTTGACCACTCATGCAGTCCCTTATGAAAATGGTAATGAAACTTTTGAATTAACATTTAATTTTATTGAACATCAATTTGAAATTACAACAAGCAAAGGCAAGTTTGATACTATTGAGCTTGAAGATGGATTAAGCGTAAGAGAATTTCATAGCAAATTGTTCGAGTTATTGAGTAGGGCGGGCATTCAAGTATCAATTGTTAACAAACCCTATGATTTACCTATTGACAAACCGTTTTCTGAAATTACAGAGTACTCTTCATATCAAAAAGAATACGTTCAGCGGTTTTGGAAAATATTAATGTGGGTCGATGGAGTCTTTAAAGAATTCAGCGGTCGCTTTTCCGGGAAGACATGCCCGGTCCACATTTATTGGCATCACATGGATTTAGCTGTAACAAGATTCTCAGGCAAAGAAGGTCCAAAAATGCCTGTAGAAGCTAGCATAACCGAAAAAGATGCATATTCACATGAAGTAATCAGCTTCGGCTTTTGGGCAGGAGATGAAAAAGTAAGAGCGCCGGCGTTTTATTCTTATACTTATCCTGCTCCGGAAGGATTAGATAATGAACCGCTTTCACCAAGCTCAGCACAATGGGTTGATGCAAGCGGAAGTCCGATGGCTACATTAATGTATGACGATTTACGAAAAGAAGCCGATCAGCGTAGAAGTCTGCTAGATTTTCTTGAAAGTGCATATCAAGCCGGAGCAAAGTTGGCTAAATGGAATTATGAAGAGTTCAAGGTACCGCCGTTGGATCAATTATAAAACTCTGGCGTTGTTGTTGATGATACTCTATGGGTAGTTTTTTTGAAGGTATGGATTTATTGCTATTTAATTTTAGTAAATGATATCTCGGATTTGAAATATCTATAACTCATCAAACTTATTTAACAATTATAAATTATTAGTGCTAAATTCGATTATTTTCATTAGATTATAAACTCTTTTGATCGTAATAGTTTAGTTAATTCTCTTAGTAAATTGGACTACATGATATTACTTACATATAAATTATTTATTAAGGCCCTCACCTTATTTAATGAATTTGAAAACATTTTAGGCACACGACACTATATAAAAAATATTTACAGGAGAAAGAGTATGAGAAAAGTAATACTTACTGTTTTAGTCTTCTTTTTCTGTGTTAACTTAAATGCGCAGGACAAAAAAGAAGAAGAATCTTTTGGGGTATCCTTTAAAGGTTTTGTAAAAACAGATGCAATGCTTGATACCAGGCAAACAGTAACCGCACGTGAAGGGCATTTCCTACTTTATCCACAACCGGAAGAGAATGATCCTAATACGGATGATATAAATTCTACAGCAAATTTCAATATTCTTTCAATTCAAACCAGGTTAACAAGCACTATTACAGCTCCTGATGCATTCGGTGCAAAAACAAGCGGAGTTGTTGAAGGTGCATTTTTTGGACATTCAAATGGCGACATTAACGGATTCAGATTACGCCACGCTTTTTTGAAACTTGATTGGGAAAAGTCTACTTTACTTATCGGGCAATATTGGCACCCAATGTTTATTACCGAAGTTTTTCCAGGTGTAGTTTCGTTTAATACAGGTGTTCCGTTTCAGCCTTTTTCAAGAAATCCGCAGATAAGGTTTATTCAAAAAATGCAGAATGTTGAACTCACTTTTGTGGCTGCTTCACAAAGAGATTTTGCCAGTCCGGGGCCTATTGGGATTACTTCAACTTATTTAAGGAATTCAGTTATCCCGATTCTTGATGTGAATCTTAAAAAAAAAAAAAAAAATGTTGTTGCAGGAGCAGGGTTAAATTACAAAGCTTTGACCCCAAAGATTGTTACTGATAGTGGTTACAAAACAGATGAAAAAGCAACCGGAATTTCTGCCATGGCTTTTATTAAAGTTAGCCGCAAAGCATTTACCTGGAAAGCTGAAGGGATTTTAGGTCAAAATGTAACTGATCTTTTAATGCTTGGTGGTTATGGTGTTAAAGCAATAGAAGCGGGAACCGAAATTGAAGAATATACGCCAACTAAAACTTTATCTCTTTGGACGGATCTTGAATTTGGTAAAGAAGTTAAATTAGGTTTATTTGCAGGTTACACCAAAAATCAAGGCGCTGATGATGAATTTGTTGGAAACACTTATGTAAGAGGGGGGAATATTGAATCTGTTTTCAGAGTTTCGCCAAGATTAAAATACAGAATGGGTAATGCCCAATTTGCCGGGGAAGTTGAATATACTTCAGCAGCATACGGAACACCAAACAATAAAGGCGAAGTTGAAAATACAAATAGTGTTGCGAACTTAAGATTAGTATTTTCAGCATTTTTGTTTTTCTAGAATTATCTAAAGTCAAAAATGCTTTTATAGTATTGCATGAAGGAAATTATATGATTTCAATTAAATAAATAAAGTGAGGCATTAATGTCTGAAAAATACGAAGTTAATTTCTTTAAGCCTCTTTCGGACCATGCTAAAGCTAATACCAAATTAATTAAAATATTGGCTATTGTATGGGCTGTCGGGGTTTTCGGATTTCAATTTTTACTGATGCTTTTAAACCAGCCTACTCCTGAGAAAAGCTATGATATTTACCAGTCGGTTTATCCAGCTGTAGTTGAAGATGCTGCAGCCACCCCGCAGATGAAAATCGATTTTGTTAAATCGCTTTTACATGTCTTAGGTAAAAATATTGCCGTAAAAGATGACCACAAATCAGTATTGAAAAACTCTCTAACATGGACTGTTGCAAGTATACAGCCCGATTCGGTGAAACCAATTTTCTTTTCCGAACCGGATAAAAGTACTTTCGACCTTGCTGCAAAGACACTTAATTTACAAAACTCAGGCTTTGACAAAATAATGATTGACCTGCTTCCCACTTCTTTAGTGAAAATAGAAAGTGAGGCTTTCCCGGAAGAATATAAGTCGGCTTTACCAGGGATTATGGAATTATACTTAGTTCATAATCAAAACTTTTTTACTGATTTTATATTTCTTGGATTCCCATTCCATTATTGGTACACAGCACAGTTTCTTCTGATAATGTTCGTTGTGCTTTGCATTATTTATGCGGTATCAATCGAGAAAGCTAATATTAAACATAATTTCGTTGAAGAAACTTAATCGCGGAGGCAAAATTGAAAAAATTATCAAAATTTATGTTGAGTGCAATTACCCTTCTTTTGTTTTCGCAGAATATTTTTGCGCAGTCTGCTACTGAACTGGAAGGTGAGTTTAAATTAGGACCGGCTATTATTTTAATTATACTTTTGTGCACATTCGTATTGGTTGGACTTTTTAATAGAGCAAAAGATACATCTACGTACTGGGCAGCCGGAAGAAAGATTTCTCCTGTTGGTGCCGGAATGGCAATTGCTTCAAACTGGATGAGTGCCGCTTCATTCTTAGGAATGGCTGCAATTATGTACGGCGCCGGGTATCATGGTTTGTCTTACGTTGTTGGCTGGACAGGCGGTTATGTACTGCTGTTAATTTTAATGGCGGGACAAATTAGAAGATACGGAAAATATACTGCTGCTGATTTTGTAGGTGACCGATTTTATTCTAAAGGCTTAAGAGGCCTAGGTGCCGGGCTTGCAATTTTCATTTCATTCTCTTACTGCGTAGGCCAGTTTGCAGGTATTGGTTTAATGTTTAAATGGATATTAGGAATTGACTATACATGGGCTGTAATTATAGGCGCTTCGGTTGTATTAACCTATACACTGATTTCAGGTATGCTGGGTGTTACTAAAAACATGCAAATCCAATATGTTATAATTATTATTTCATTCTTAATTCCGATGTTTATTCTTTCTTACAAGTTTGGATACTTTTATTGGTTACCGCAAGTTGGTTACGGTTCAGTTGTTGCTGACATAGTTAACGGAATTGCCCCGGGAGGTGGCATCACCTCAATGGGTCATGAATTCGCGATACTGCCGTCACCGGAATTTGCTATGCCATGGGATCCTGCAACCGGGCAAACCGCTTTTCAGTGGATCGCAATTTGTTTTTCATTAATGATCGGCACAGCAGGGTTACCTCACGTTATTCAAAGGTTTTATGTTGTTCCCCGTGCACGTGATGCAAGATGGTCTGTGGTTTGGGGGTTATTCTTTATTTGTATACTTTACTGGAGTGCACCTGTTTATTCAGCATTTGGCAAAATACTTTCAGCAAATCCGGAAATCGGTAAACTCGCAAAAGATGCTATTGTTGTTTACACTGCACAACTTGGAGATGTATTTCCATTGATTGTAGGTTTCCTTGCTGCAGGTGCGGTATCTGCTGCATTTTCGACTGTATCGGGATTGTTAGTGGCCGGCGCTTCAGCATTCTCACATGATTTATATTACAAAGTGATTAACCCGAATGCAAACGAACAAACTCAAATGTTGATGGCAAGAATCGGTACAATTTTAATGGCTGCCGGTGTAGCAATTGTTGCATTACTTAATTTAGGTTTGATTGCGCAATTAGTTGCTGTTGCATTCTCTCTTGCGGGTTGTACAATTTTCCCATTATTCTTATCGGGTATTTGGTGGAGCGGTTCGAACAGGGCAGGCGCTTGGGGTGGTTTGATATCTGGTTGTACTGTTTCTGCTATTGCATTATTTTATTTTTTT
>CAJHYN010000193.1_pt1 | contig 16485 bp, 17 predicted proteins | sample 9198641 | NCBI WGS metagenome assembly CAJHYN01 (sample SAMEA7708370, study PRJEB35096) | sediment metagenome | biome: marine neritic benthic zone biome [ENVO:01000025]; feature: sediment [ENVO:00002007]; material: shallow marine sediment [ENVO:03000034] sea grass bed [ENVO_01000059] ... | reverse complement strand
ACATCACGGCTCGCCATTATTCCATAGAGAAGTTCGCTATAGGTGCGTTTGATTATTTTACCGCTACCTTAAATACCTTTTCTGTTTTTCTCTTTATTCTTTCTTTTATATTTTTTATTATTTGATCGTTCATTGGTGTTATTCCTTTCATTTTTTTTGAAAAATGTTTCTCAAAGGGGTAACACCTCTTTTATTTTATTAATTCAATAACTCTTTAGTTTTATGCTGTTTAATCTATTTTCTTAATTCGGTTTTGGGGTAACTACTGTTAATAGTTTTTTTTTAATAAACAGCAGAATAATTTATTTTCGTTTTGTAATTTTGACCAGAGAATATAAACTAGATTTTGACACAAATGACCAGCATAAATAAACCTGAATTACTTGCACCGGCAGGTAATATGCCGATGCTTATAACAGCTATAAAAAATGGTGCTAACGCGGTTTATCTTGGCATAGATAAACTTAATATGCGTGCCAAAGCCAAAAATTTTGAATTAGATAAACTAAAGGAAATTGTTGAATACAGTAGTGCAAACAAAGTTGACGTTCATTTAACTCTAAATTCAATTGTGTTTGAAGATGAGTTAAGCCAATTAGACGAAATTATTGTTAAAGCAAAATCAGCAGGAGTAAAGCTGGTAATTTGTTGGGATATGGCGGTTATCGACAAATGTATTGAACATGAAATGCCTTTCTGTGTAAGCACACAAGCTTCAATCTCAAATTCGCATTCAGCTAAACTTTATAAAAAGCTTGGGGCGAAAAGAATTGTTTTAGCAAGAGAATGCACACTAGAAAAAATAAAAGAAATCAAACAAAACACTGATATCGAAATAGAGACATTTGTGCACGGCGCAATGTGCGTTGCAGTTAGCGGCAGATGTTTTATGAGTCATCACATCTTTAACAAAAGCGCAAACCTCGGAGAATGTGTACAGCCATGCAGAAGGGAATTCGAAATTAGAGATACGGAAGGGGAGGCAACCTTGCTGCTCGGCGAAGATTATGTTATGTCTCCAAAAGATCTCTGCACAATTGAATTTATCGACGAGCTAATTGAAGCAGGAATAGACTCATTCAAAATTGAAGGAAGAAAGAGAAGTCCGGAGTATGTTGGGAAAGTAGTATCGGTTTACAGAAAAGCGATCGATCTCCATTTTGAAAATAAACTTACGCCTGAAATTAAATACGAGATGTTGAAAGAATTGGAAAAAGTTTATAACAGGGGATTCTCTTCTGGTTTTTATTTTGGCGAACCGAGCGGAGATGATTACGCAGTAAAATACGGCAGCCAGGCAACTACAAGAAAAACCTATGTTGGTAAAGTTATGAATTATTACAAAAAATCAAATATTGCTCACATAAAACTTGAAGCTGAGGATTTGCAAATCGGAGATAAAATATATTTTATAGGCGAAACAACAGGTGCGATCGAATCTGAAATTAAAGAGTTGATGGTTGATGAAGAGAATGTTTCAAAAGTCAAAAAGGGGAGAGAAGTCACTTTCCCTTTTGATGATATTTTAAGAAAGAATGATAAGCTATACAAAATTATTGAAATTAACTGAAGGACAAGGAATATGATTCATAAATTATTGCTCATTTTTATAGTAATGTTACCATCAAATTTTTGGTTGGGGTTTTCAATGAATGATAATAAAGAATTTGTGCCCAATTGGGCAAAAAAGGTTGTTTGGTATCAAATATTTCCGGAAAGATTTAGAAACGGAGATACTTCAAATGATCCGACCAAGGAATCAATTTATAATTCCTGGCCGCATGATAATGAATCTGATTGGGAGGTTCATCCCTGGACAAGTGATTGGTATGAATTGCAGGAATATGAAAAAGACAATGAAAAAGATGTTTGGTTTAATATACAAAGGCGGCGTTACGGCGGAGACCTTCAGGGAATAATTGACAAATTAGATTATTTAAAGGATCTGGGCGTTAGTGCACTATACTTAAATCCTATATTTGAATCACCTTCGCTTCATAAATATGACGGCGCTACTTATCATCATGTAGATCCTTATTTTGGGCCTGACCCGGCAAAAGATAAAGAAACAATTAAAAGTGAAACGCCTGATGATCCCTCAACATGGATTTGGACTGAAGCTGATAAGCTTTTTCTAAATCTTATCAAAGAAGTTCACAAAAGAGATATGTACATAATTATTGACGGCGTGTTCAATCACATGGGGCTCAATTCATGGGCATTCAAAGATGTGCTGAAAAGCCAAAAAGAGTCAAAGTATGCTGATTGGTTCAAAATAAAATCTTGGGATGATGAAGAAAAAGGGACAAAATTTGATTATACAGGCTGGTATGGTGTGCGTGAATTACCCGAACTAAAACAGGACGAAAACGGAATAGTCGAAGGTCCGAAGAAATACATTTTTGATGCTACAAAAAGATGGATGGATCCGAACGGGGACGGTAAAACAGATGACGGTATTGACGGCTGGCGGCTTGATGTTGCTTTTATGGTGAAACACGGTTTTTGGAAAGACTGGCGTAAACATGTTAAATCTATAAATCCAAATTCATACATAACTGCTGAAATAATTGACTCGATTGAAACTAACAAACCTTATTTGCAGGGGGATGAATTTGATGCGGTAATGAATTACAACTTTGCTTTTAGTTGTGCGGATTATTTTATAAGTGACAAAACCAGAATTAAAACTTCTGAATTTGATAAGCAATTAGAGGTTTTGAGAAATGCTTACCCAAAAGGTGTTTCTTATGTAATGCAGAACTTGTTTGACAGCCACGATACTAACAGGCTTCTTTCACATATTGTAAACAAAGATTTACATCCTTATAGAGATTGGGGAAATTACTTCGGTAAATCAAAAGGGGAGAACAAGAATTATAAAACAACCAAGCCGACTGAGGAAGATTATCAAACAATGAAATTGATGATAATTTTTCAAATGACATATCTTGGTGCGCCAATGGTTTATTACGGCGACGAAGTCGGAATGTGGGGAGCCAATGATCCGTGCTGCAGAAAGCCGATGCTCTGGGAAGATTTGCAATATGAAGACGAAGTTTATTTTCCGGATCAAACAAAACAAGAAAAAGCAGATGAAGTGAATGTGAACAAAGATATCCTTGAACATTATAAGAAGCTGATTCATATTAGAAATAGCAATATCCCATTGCAGCTTGGGGATTATGAAACTCTTTTAATCGATGACGAAAAAGAAATTTATGTTTTCGAGAGAAACCATGAAGGGGAGAAGGTTATTGTTGCAATAAACAACAGCAGTTCCGAGCAAAATGTTGAGATTGAAAAAGAAAAGGCAATCAATTTTGTTGATGTTCTAAGCGGAGAAAAAGATCAATATAAAGGCAGCAAATTAGAATTTACTTTGAAGCCCGAATGGGCAAGAATTTTTGTAACTCAGCAGTAACCCGAATTTCAAATCTGGGTTGCAACTTTGTCACTCGTTAAATACTTTAAAGGATCGGGGGTAACGCAGGAAGTATCACCGTAATCAACTTCAATTTTGCCTATTTTTTTGCAAACGGCAATTGTCTTTTTATGCAAATCCTTATTTGCAGTTCCGATTCTGTGGAGAGAATAAAGCATTGATTCTTTTACACAATTTTTTTCATTCTTAATTGTCATTTCAATTTGGGCTAAGAAATCCTCAAGCTGTTTTTCAGTATAAACATGCTTTCCTTTTAGCCTGTGATAAACAAGCATAAATGCACTTCTTCGTGCATAATCGTTTTTGGTTTTTGCTAATTCCCATGAAATCTCTTCTGCCAACTTAGATTTAATTAATGTCTCGCTAACAAACGAATCTGAAATATCATAAAACGGGGCTTCTTTTAGTATTGTAACAATATTTTCTTTAGCCAATTGTTTCGGATCAAAAAGCATTACAGCAAGAAGTTTTGCGTCGTGGTATTCAGAATTGTAGAGATCGAGAGCTAAATTATGATTTCGCTTAATCTGCTTTGATAGCTTCTTCAATTTTGTAAGTCCGGCACCAAGATAATTGGAAGTATCCATTCCCAATCTTGCCCAAGCTTTTACCGCTCTTTCGTCAGACAATTCTTTTATTTTTTCGATTGTTTCGTTTTTGGTCATGGTTTTCTGGTTATGCACCAGATGATAAATCTGGCTTACAGATTAATTTCTCCAACAGAATACAAAACTGCAGTGCCAGAAATATTAACTCTATCTCCTAAATTTTCAACTACAAGTTCACCGCCGCGTTTTGAAATCTGTTTTGCACTCATCTTCTTTTTGCCTAGCATTTCCGACCAAAATGGAGTCAGCAGAGTATGGGCAAAACCAGTTACCGGATCTTCGTCAATTCCGGCACTCGGCACAAAATAACGTGATACAAAATCTACATCATCTCCTTTTGCTGTAACTATTATTCCATCTGAATGCACATCTTCAAAAGCTCTGAAGTCTGGTTTTATTCCCAGAATATCTTGTGGCGAGTCAAAAACCGCTAAGTAAGATTTATTGAAATACAATTCTTTAGGTTCTTTTCTCAGAGCGAGTCCGACTATATCATTTGGCTCTGCCTTTTGAGGTACATTTGATGGGAAATTTAAAGTTATCAAATTTCCATCACGGGTTATTATGAGTTCTCCGCTTTTTGAATTGAATCTAATTTCTCGGGCATCTTTGTCAATAAAATTGAAAATCACAAACGATGATGCTAAAGTTGCATGCCCGCAAAGAGGAACTTCTATTGAGGGAGTCATCCATCGGATGTTGTAACTGTCTCCGTTTTTAACAAAATATGCAGTTTCAGAGAGATTGTTTTCCATGGCAATGTTTTGCAAAATCTCTTCCGGAAGCCATTCTTTTAGAGGACAAACTGCAGCGGGATTTCCGCTAAAAACTTTTTTTGTGAACGCATCGACTATATAAATTGGCTGTTTCATTCGTTTTCCTTTTTATGACATGTCATTCTCGAATGTCTTTATCGGGAATCTAAGTTCTGTGGTTCATAGATTCCCGTTTACACGGGAATGACTGAGAATTATTCTACTAGTTTTGATCTTTAGACAGTTTTTCAAATTCGTGTTTTAAAAGACTATATCTTAAAACACTGACGTACTTGCCGTTCTGATATTTCGCTTCGCGCAATTCGCCTTCAAAAACAAAACCTAAACTTTCGATTAATTTTAGTGAACGTTCGTTCGTTTTAATAATCTCAGCTTCCAATCGGTGAAGATTCATGCGGTTAAAAGCAAAATCAATAATCGTTTTTAGAATCTTTTTTGCGTATCCTTTTTCTTGATGTTCTTTTTTCAGAATCAAACTTAATTCGGCTTTTCTGTTAAACCATCTTAATCTGCTGAATGAAACTTCCCCTATGATTTCGTTCTCCTTTTCGATTTTAAAGGATATTTTTTCTGGCATTTTTGAAGGATAAGATCTTGTCTCAGACATTTGATCCAAATCTTCCTTGTCGTATCCAATGTTTTCCAAACTTCTATCTTCTGAAGAAAGCGAGGTAAGTTTTAGTTCATCTAATTTTATTTCAACCGGATTCATTTTTTGAAGTAAAGATTTTCATGTAAAAATGGGACTAATGCGACAATCAATCCTCCTAAATACAATTCTTTTCTATCCATCACATCGTTAGTAAAAAATCCTATAGCACCGCCTTTAACTTTGGAGTTTTCTGTTTTAATTATTTCGTCCATCACGTAACCGAGTTCTTCTCTTTGTAGTAGCCTTTTCGTTACCGGATCAGGCAATTCAAAGTGAGGTGAGGTTCCGAAAGATTTTTTGCCGGTTTTATTAATTATGCACATACAGCCGTATGCGAACCATTTTCCATATGTTTCCGATATTCCGCCTTCAATTCCTACGAAATAATCGAACTCCAAATTTTCTTTATAATTTATTTCTTTTAACCTCTCAGCCCTATTTTCAGCCCCTCTGAAAGTCTCGTCGCTACTTATTGGCTGAACAGGTACATCGGAAGGTACATCAAAATTTTTTACTTCAACTTCGTCAAAATATTCTAAAAAAGCTTCTTTTGCAGCGTTTATTTTCACAGGATTTTTGGAACCGACTAAGATCTTTATCATGATTATTTTCCAAAGAATAATTGCAAAGGTTTGTGAATACGAGCTGCCCAGGCTGCTTCATTATGCTGAGCTTCTTTATCAAAATACCAGTGGAAATCTTTGTTTGGAATGTAACCTTCAGTAAGCAAAACGCCCATCATTTCATAAACCCCGGGTTGAATTTGCTCTTCAATACCAACACCACCATTATCAATGTATAAATTGATGTCCCGTTTTGATTTATCTTTATCAAATATTCTCTCAATATAATTGAAACTGATTCTTTGGTTGCTAACTTTGAAAGCAGGCGACATGCAGATTGCTTTTGAGAAAACGTCATTATGTTCCCAAAGAATCATAAAGGAGATTAGTCCGCCCATTGATGAACCTGCAACTGCAGTATTTTCCCGATCAGTTTTCGTCCGGTAATTTTGATCAATAAACGGTTTCACTTTATTAACTAAAAAATCCATGTAAACATAACCTGTATCAGAATAACTGTAATCTGCGTAACGAGAATCAGTATTATTCAATCCGACAATGATAATTGGCTCAATTAGATTTGCTTTGATAAGACTATCTGCAACTTCATCAACCTGCCAGTCTATTCCAAGTGTAGAGGTTGACGGATCAATTATATTTTGGCCATCGTGCATGTACAAGACAGGATATCTTTCTTCAGTCTTTTCATCGTAACCGGGAGGCAGCCAGACTATTATATCTCTGTCTAATAAACCTTCGTAAGAAAAATTGGGATGGTATTTCACTCTACCGGTAATTTGCCCTGTGAAACTTGGTGTGGCAATTCCTTGATCACGCCACTTATTTATCTTTACAAAAAATATCGTATCCTTTTCAATTTTCAATGTGGAATTCTGAGGTAATGTTAGATCATCATTTAGTGCCTCGGTGTCCCAGCTTCCTTTGGTGAATTTAAAATCAATTGTTTTGCCGGATTCAAATTCAATTTTTCTTTCCCAGGTGGTGGGATTTATTTTTGTGAATTCTGTGTAATTTGGTTTCCATGAACCTAATTTTGTGTGACCCCCGGCAATATATACTTTTTCCGAATCAGGTAATTCAATAGTCTCTACTCTGAATGTAACTTCAACCATTTTTTTCTGAGCAAGCAATACTGAAGCTAACAACAACATTGAAACGAAAAATTGCATTAGTAGCCTTTCTTGCTTACTAATTCGAAATCAGCCTTTGCCATAATTTTTACAAGTTCGCTGAATTTAACTTGAGGTTTCCAGCCTAACATTTTTTCAGCTTTTGACGGATCACCGATTAATAAATCTACCTCAGTCGGCCTGTAGTAGCGTGGTGAAACTTCGACAACTACATCACCTTTATTGATTTTGTATTTTTTTGAATCATCAAATTGTTTTACGATTCCTTTTTCGTTCTCATTTTCGCCCTGCCATTCTAACTCCACACCGAATTCTTTAAATGTAATATCGGTGAATTCTCTTACACTATGTGTTTCGCCTGTGGCTATTACAAAATCTTCTGCTTTTTCATGTTGGAGCATTTTCCACATTGCTTCACAATATTCAGGCGCATAGCCCCAATCTCGCTTCGCGTTTAAGTTTCCAAGCACTATCTTTTTATCAATTCCATGTAAAATTCGGGCTGCTGTTCTTGTGATTTTTCTAGTTACAAAAGTTTCGCCTCTTCTTGGTGATTCATGATTAAACAAAATTCCATTGCTTGCAAAAATGTTGTAAGCCTCACGGTAGTTTACAATTATCCAATATCCATAAAGTTTTGCAACACCATACGGCGAACGCGGATAAAATGGAGTTTTTTCTGTCTGAGGAACTTCCTGAATTTTGCCGTATAATTCGCTAGTGGATGCCTGATAAAACTTAACTTTGCTTAATCCTGTTTCACGGATTGCATCTAAAAATCTGAGTGTACCCAAAGCATCTACTTGAGCAGTGTAGTCGGGAATTTCAAACGAAACTTTAACGTGACTTTGTGCAGCTAAGTTATAAATCTCATCAGGTTCAATTTTTTCAAGCAGCCTGTTTAAGTTACTTGTGTCAACCAAATCGCCGTAATGCAGGAATAATTTCTTGTTTAGTAGTTCCGGATCATTGTATAAATGATCGATTCTCTTAGTATTAAACGAACTGCTTCTTCTGATTATGCCGTGAACTTCGTATCCTTTTTCTAAAAGTAGTTCTGTTAAGTAACTTCCGTCCTGGCCGGTGATACCGGTAATTAACGCTTTTTTCATAATCAATTATAAATTGTTAATTAAAAATTATAAATTGTTTTTTTTGATTGATTTAGCGACTTTACTATTAATTGATCCAAGTATTTTCTTCAATTCTTCTGATTCTTTTATTAATTCTATTAGTTCTTTATCTTTGTTATTATTTAGCGCATCAATTAATCTTAGCCAAAAATTAGACTCTCTCATTTCTTTAAGAGATATATTGATTTTATTTTTGAAGTCTGCTTTTGAAGATGCAGCTTGAGCTTCTTCGTAATTTGCTGTACTTGAACTTGAAGCCTTTGTCAATTGATATTTTATAACATCGTATTCAACACTTTTGCCAAGCTTTCTCAAATATTTAATAACTCTAACAGCAAACTCAAATAATCTTTTACCTAAGTCAAAGTCAGGCATTGGTATATTTTTCTAATTTCTAATTTTTCCTTTTTAATTTATTTTTTCAAGAAACCAATCATAAGTTAGCCGTATACCTTCTTTTAAACTTATTTTATGTTTCTATCCTAGGTTATGAATTCTTGATACGTCCATCAACTTACGTGGAGTGCCGTCAGGTTTTGATAAGTCTTGTATAATTTTGCCTTCAAAGCCGACAATGTTTTTAATAGTTTCTGCTAACTCCCCAATACTTAAATCCTCGCCAGTACCAATATTTATTTGCGATATATTATTCTCATATAAATTTTTGGCATTTACATTTTCCAAAAGAAAAACTATTGCATCTGCCAAATCGTCAACAAACAAAAATTCTCTTTTGGGTTTTCCTGATCCCCAAACAATGACTTCTTTGTCGTTATTAATTTTTGCTTCATGGAATTTTCTGATAAGTGCAGGCAAGACGTGAGATGTCTCTAAATTAAAGTTATCATTGATGCCGTATAAGTTTGTGGGCATCGCAGAGAAAAAATTTGAACCATATTGTTTGTAATAATTCTCACATAATTTTATCCCGGCAATTTTAGCAATTGCATAAGGTTCATTTGTGTATTCGAGTGTATCAGTGAGTAAATATTCTTCCTTTAAAGGCTGCTGCGCAAGCTTAGGATAAATACAAGAGCTTCCTAAGAATATTAATTTATCAACCCCGCTTTTATTGGAGGAATGAATAATATTGGATTGAATCATTAAGTTATCATACAGGAATTCAGCTCGATAAGTATTATTGGCAAGAATGCCTCCAACCTTAGCAGCGGCAACTATTACGATATCGGGTTTTTCCTCTTCAAAAAAATTTTCCGTATCCTTTTGCCTGATTAAATTCAATTCGTCAAGCGAACGGGCAACTATATTGTTATATCCTTTGTTAGCCAAACAACGATTAATTGCAGAACCGACCATTCCGCTGTGACCTGCGATATATATTTTTTTTTCTTTCATCAATATTTCTCAAATGGATGATATTCCATAACTCTTTCTGGTTTCCCTAATTCTGTAAAACCGTATTTTTTATATAATTCATGTGCATCTTTTGTTGCTAGCATCCATCTTCTCAATCCTTGAAGTTCGACATGATTCATAATCTCTTCCATTAACCATTTTGAAAGCCCTTTACCCCTATGTTCTTCCACAATGAAAACGTCAGCTAAATAAGCAAAGGTTGCATTATCTGTAACCAGTCTGGCAAACCCCACTTGAATGTTGTGGAAGTAAACTCCAAAACACATTGATTTTTTGATTGATTTTTTTACAGTGTCAAAAGGAATGTTTTCAGCCCAATATGACTTTTTTAAGTAGGAGTGAATTAAGATCGGATTTAATTTCTTTTTATCGGTACTGATAGTATAACCATTAATTTGAGATTCTTTCATAGTTTTCCCGTATTAGAGTTTATTTATGTGCAAAGTAAACAAAAGCTTCGCCATGAGTTGAAATTAGTCTTTTTCTTTCGATTTCAATTTTACTGAATCCTGCTTTCTCAAGCATTAACAAAAATTCGTATTGACTATACCATCTAAGCATTATTTCGCCTATGACAGTTTCATTAAGTCTACCGTTTTGGTAAAGTTCATATTTGTATAATCCATTAATAGTCTGTTCGTATAAATTGTTTTTATTCGAAGCATAAACAAGAAGTTTCTCCCCCTTTTCATTATGTCCCTCTCTACCCTTTACCCAAACACCATCATTTAGAAGATTATTTTTTTCTAAGGGAGTAAACAAATCTAATATAAAAACTCCGTTTTCCAGTAAGTGGTCATGAACTTTGCCTAATACAGATTGAGCGTCTGATCTGTCTGGAATCAGCTGGAAAGAAGCACCGGCAATAAAAATTGTATTGTATTTTTTTGGCAGGTTTAACTCAACTATATCTTGTGCGTAAATTTCTGAAGATAAATTGAGTTCCTTAATCTTGTCTATACATCTTTCATTCATTTCCCTCGAAGAATCAACCCCTTCAATAAGAACTCCTTCTTTCAATAGCTCTGTAAGTATTCTCCCTGTACCGCTTGCAAGCTCTAAAGCCGGGCCGCCAAATCTCTTTACAATATCTGTATAAAATTCAATGTCGTTTTTTTCCGATTTCAATATTATATCATACCATTCTGCAACTATTCCGCTATAGTGGGACTTATTAATATTTTTAACCATTGTAATTCCTTAGTTTCAACTCATACGTAAGTCAAAAGCTGATTTTGTTGATCTCTGCTTTTGGATATTTAGTTGTCTGTTTAATTCCTTAAGCGTTTTTATTTCTGCTTCAGAAACATGTAATTGATGCTTTAACAACATGAGGCCTGAAATTGGCCTTTTACCATCAATCTCATAAATCATTATTTGTTTTTTTAATCTATATAGTGAATTTTCCAAAGCTGTTAATTTCTTTTTTAATAATGACACAATTTTATCTTTTGACAGGTTTTTGTTCAACAAAAGCGCAACATCGATTTTGGAAATTTCATCCTTTGGTTTTGAAAAGAACTCTTCCAAAGTTTCTTTTAGTTTTTGTTTACCCTCGGTTGTTAATCTATAGAGAGTCTTTTCAGGTAGGTTACCCGACCGTTCCTTTCTACCTACTATAAAACCAGATTTTTTTAAATTCTTAATAGTAGCATAAACAGTTGAATCTGCAATGGGAAACCAACTTGTTGTGCCGTGATCTTTAAGCATCTTGGTAATCTCATATGGATTTAATTCTTTCTCGGAAATTACGCCAAGAATTAGTGCAGATAATTTTGAAAGCATTTGCTATTAGTTTAATAGTAGAGTACTATAAATATAAAGTAAAGAATCTATAAAGTCAATTATTGAACAGTAGTTTTTTCAGAATAGTTTTTTCTGTTACTAGCTCCTCAAATGAGAAATTAATAAATTTAATATCCTTTTTTAATGGAATATAATTTGTTTTTAATTCTTTTTCCTTTTTAGGATTTATAATGATGATTTCCTTCTCTTCATTAACATGTTTTTTTAACAAAGCTTTTATATTTACGTCAGCATTTGAAAGAGAGTAGCCAATAAAAACAATTTTTTTTGCTAATCTTATTTCCCTTGATGCTTCGTTAAATAATTGTGACAATACAGGGTGATTCCAATTTTTCACATAAGACGGAGGCATCATCAATGTTTGAAATTCAGTGCCATCAACAGGACATACATATTCGTATTCTTCTTCTCCCGGATATCTTATTCCAATTAACTTACCCCGTTCCAAATCAATTTTCCTATCCCATGTAGTAAGCAAAACCTGGTTACAGCAATTGCAGTATTTCCAGTTTAAGCTGCCGTGAACTTTAATAACTTTGAATGATATTGGATTCACAAATTCTTCGGATTTTATAGGCTGTCTTGAATTAATCCAAAAATTAAATTCCTTTAGTTTTTCTCCCTTTTCGTAATTCATCAAGTGTATACAATAGTCGATAAACCCGATTCTCTTATTGAAGAAATCAACAAAAGAATGTTCCAGTAAGTTATCGTAGTTCAAAGTAATGATTGAAACATTTGGGTTCTCTTCTATTAACATTTTCCAAAAATCATGATAATATTTTGAAGGCTTATCAGTTTTTTTATTGACAATATGGTGAATTAGCTTAATCAAGTATTCTTTAATTTCGTTAAGCTTAAAATTAGTATAATGTGAATTTAAGCTTTCATTACGCTGAATGAAATAATCAAGGAAGCCGAAAACAGCTTCCAGCTGTGGATAAATATTTTCTTCAATCGAAATATGAAAATTTTCACTAATAAATTTGAATACCTCTTTCCCGATAAAAGAGCTTTTAATTTCGGTATTATCATCTGATAATATCATGGGGAGAATTTGTCTTTGTAATGGGACTCCATCGGGATGTGAAGCTCCGGCTCCCAAAATGAAAACTACGTCTCTTGTTGGTTTGTATTCAAGAAATTTCATATGACAAGATATAAAATGCTTGTAAAATTATTGAACGGAGAAAACGAATTTAACAAAAAGAAAATAAGGGAAATTTATTACTTTGTTAATTCGAGCAAGATTAGTTTCTTACCTTTTTCATTTTTCGTATTAGTGGGTTTGTAAGCCAGTTCAAAAATAGTCGATTTCTTAATGTAAGCCTTATATTTCATCTCAGCAGTTTTGAATTCCTGGTCTAAATCGCCACCTTTAATAGAGATTAAATAAGCCTTGTCCTTAATCAAAGGAATAGAATATCTAAATAAAATGATTAATGGAACTGTTGCCCTGCTTACTATAAGATCGAAAGAGTTGGCATGTTTCCTTTTGAATTCATCACTTTCTACCCTGACGTTTTCAGCTTTTATATTGCTCAACTTCAAACTGTCAATAAACTCCTGAACAGCTTCAATTTTCTTAGATGTAGAGTCAGCCAAAACACCTTTTATAAGTGGTTTCATAATGGCAAGAGGAATCCCGGGCAAACCCCCACCTGTTCCTATGTCCAAAAACCTTGAAACCCTTTCGGGAAGATACTCAACTATTAGCGATGACATAAAAATATGATTCTCAATTATATGCTCAGCATCTTTTCTTGATATTAAATTGATAGCTTCGTTTTTGTTAACTAGTAGTTTGGCATAATGTGCTAGTCGTTCAAGCTGGTAAGTATCGGGATTTAGACTGTTATCCCAAAAGAACTTTTTGAGTTCACGAAGATAAAGTTCTTGTTTATCCAAAAAACCCTCAAATTAGTTTTTCAAATATACTAATAATATTGAAATATCAGAAGGAGAAACACCTGAAATTCTTGATGCTTGCCCAATTGATCTTGGTTTTATTTTATGAAGTTTTTCTCTTCCTTCTAAAGAGATAGTTTTTATGTTTTTGAAATCAAAGTTATCAGGTATACGTACTTTCTCGAGCTTAGCCATTTTTTCGATCATTTCATGCTGTCGGGTAATATAGCCCTCATACTTTATTTCGATTTCAACCTGCTCAAGAGCTTTGTCGTTATTCAACAATGCTTCTGCTATAGGGTATTCTTGCTTATTAATCTTTTCAACCACTTCTTTCAAACTTACTTGCGGGCGCTTTGCAATTTTGTATACAGTCTCAGCATTATTCATAGGTGTCGTACCAGACTTTTCCAATACTGAATTAACGGTTTTAGGTTTAAGTCTTATTTCAGAAAATTCTTTTTTCGATTCTTCAATTAATTTTTCCTTTTCATTTAATTCATCTATCATATTTTTATCGATTAACCCAATATCAAAAGCCTTTTTCATCAATCTTCTGTCTGCATTATCCTGGCGCAAAATTAATCTGTGTTCAGCACGCGAAGTAAACATTCTATATGGCTCATTCGTCGACTTCCCTACTAAATCATCAATTAAAACACCTATGTAAGCATCACTTCTATCTAAAGTGAACTCTCCCCTATTTTGTATTTTTAATGCAGCATTAATTCCTGCAATCAAACCTTGAGCTGCGGCTTCTTCGTAACCCGAGGTTCCGTTAATTTGACCGGCAAAATAGAGTCCTTCAACTAATTTTGTTTCTAAAGTTAGATCAACCTGGTATGGGGGGAAATAATCATATTCAACGGCATAACCCGGTCTAACCATTTCGGCATTTTCAAGACCTTTAATTTTACCTATTGCTTCCATTTGTATTTCAGCAGGTAATGAAGAAGAAAATCCGTTCAAATATACCTGATCGTTATCTAAACCTTCGGGTTCTATAAAAAGCTGATGTCTGGGCTTGTCAGAAAATCTAACTATTTTATCCTCGATTGACGGACAATATCTGGGTCCAGCCCCATTGATTAATCCGGTAAACATTGGTGATTGCTCAAAGCCCTTTTCTAAAATTTTATGTACATGCTCATCAGTGTAAGTAATATGGCAACTTACTTGAGGTAAAAACGGGAATTTGGAAATATCTGTCCTGCGTGAAAAAGGTTCAGGGTTTTCATCACCTGGCTGTTCTGCTAAAATATCAAAATTAATTGTATCTTTCTTGAGTCTTGGAGGAGTTCCTGTTTTAAGCCTTCCAAACTGGAAACCGAGATCAGCTAATGAAGCTGTTAAACCTGATGCCGGCTGCTCGCCAAACCTACCACCTTTGGTTGCATTGAGCCCAGTATGCATCAATCCGTTAAGAAAAGTGCCTGAGCATACAACTAATGCTTTACAGTTTATGTTATTTCCGGATTTAGTTCTTACGCCGGTTATTTTTTTATCTTTTACGATTACATCGATGATAGAATCTTCTACTACTTCTACACCATCAATTTCGTTTACAACTCTTACTGCTTCTTCTGAATATAATTTTCTATCGGACTGACATCTTCCTGCCCAAACAGCAGGGCCTTTTGATTTATTTAATATTCTAAATTGAATTCCTGTTTTATCTGCAATCAATCCCATTGCCCCGCCAATGCAATCAATCTCATGAACTAAATGGCCTTTAGCACTCCCTCCTATTGCAGGATTACAAGACATCCGCCCAATTGCGTTTTTATCCATTGTTACCATTCCAACTGAGCAACCGAGCTTTGCAGCTGCAATTGCTGCCTCTATTCCTGCATGGCCGCCGCCAACTATAACTATATCAAAATATTTCATTATTACCTTTCTAGCTTCGATTAACTCAGCTCATGGTTTCACGTGAAACATCCCGTTTCGGGAAAGTGTAAATTATAAATGAGAAATTATAGACAGTTTTTTTTCAATTTCACATTTATAATTTTTCATTTCTAATTCCCCGCTTTCGCGGGGTTTCACGTGGAACATTTTTTACTTTCCAATACAAAATTTTGAAAAAATATTATTAAGAATATCGTCAGTAGTAACTTTTCCAATGATTTCGCCTAAAGCGCTTTCTGCATTTCTTAAGTCAACAGAGATGTATTCTCCTGTCATCCCACTTCCAATAGAAGCAATGCTATTCTCTAAAGAGTGTTTTGCTTTTTTAAGTACATCAAAATGTCGAATGTTTGTTACCAAAGATGATTTTTCAGTAAATATATCTGTACCTATTGATTTTTCTTTTAATTCAGAAAACAAATCTTCTATTCCCTCGCCCGTCAAAGCAGAAACCTTCACATTACAATTAGTCGATGCTTCATGCGACAAATCAATTTTATTCATCAACGTTATTATCTTTTCTTTGCTCGTAAGTTCCAGCAACTGGTTATACAATTTATCTGAGATCCCGTTAATTACATCATTTATGAAAATTACGACATCGGCATTTTTAACTACTTCCCTACTTCTTATCACACCTTCTTTTTCAATTAAGTCATCAGTTAGTCTTATCCCTGCTGTGTCATAAATTCTAAACAAAAATCCGTCTATGGAAATTTCCTCGCGGATTACATCCCTTGTTGTACCGGGAATATGACTAACAATTGCCCTACTCTCTTTCAACAGCAAATTTAACAAAGATGATTTACCAACATTTGGAATTCCGACTAAAGCCACGTTTATTCCGTCTCTAATAACCCTGCCATAAGAATAACTTTTTATAAGTTTTTCTATTTCAGAAATTACAGAGGTTATATTTTCTTTTATTTTATCAAGTGACATAAACTCAACATCTTCTTCTGCGAAATCCAATTCAAGCTCAATTAGCGAGGACGTATTTATCAGCATTTCCCTAAGTGAGTTAACATGTTTTGAAAGCAATCCGTCAAGCTGATTTCTTGCACCCTTTAATGATGCTTCGGTTCTTGAGTTGATAACGTCAGCAACTGCCTCAGCTTGAATTAAATCAAGTTTCCCGTTTAAGAATGCCCTTTT
>CAJHYN010000248.1_pt1 | contig 16547 bp, 13 predicted proteins | sample 9198641 | NCBI WGS metagenome assembly CAJHYN01 (sample SAMEA7708370, study PRJEB35096) | sediment metagenome | biome: marine neritic benthic zone biome [ENVO:01000025]; feature: sediment [ENVO:00002007]; material: shallow marine sediment [ENVO:03000034] sea grass bed [ENVO_01000059] ... | reverse complement strand
TGAAGCCGTTGAAAAGCGACATATTCAATCCCACCCCGACCATCCATGTGTTCCTATTTTGTTCGGTTACAATACCATATTCGTATGAATTAGCAATGTTCATATAATTACCGAATAGAGCCAATTTAGGGAAATAACCGCTTTGAGCCTCATCTATTTTAGCATTAAAAAAATTCTTACCCTCTCTAACTTGTGCTATCTGTGGATTAGATTTTACTGCTTCATTAAATAAGTCATCCAGGTCATACTCATCCGCACTGAAAGGTTTTTCTTTTTTTGTAAGAGTAATTTCCGCGTTTAAATCTATTCCCATGGTAAATTTCAAAGCTGATTTTGCAACATCATAGTTATCTTTTAACCTGCTCAGGATTGACCTTACATTTTCAACTACAATTGAATTTTTCAGAAAATCTATTTTTGTTACTGTCCCGGAACCTTCTTTGTATAGTTTTTCAGTTAATTCAAGGGTTACCTTTAATCTGTCTAGAGCTTCTTTCCCTATTTCGTATAACCTCTGAGATAATTTAGTTGCATGATAGACTTTTTTAATATCATAAATAACCTGCAAGTCAGTTTTTCTTTTCGATTGTTGTGTAATCTGTGCATAAGCTCTTACCTGGTCATTTATTGAAGAAATTTTTCCCCCTGTATAGAGCGGGTACATCAACTCTAATTTAGTGATCAAAGTATTGTTATCAGCAAGTTTGATATTTTGTTCAGGTACTTCAATAGGAGGGGGTTGAATAGCAATAGCTCCTAATTGTAATTCACCCAGCTGCATAGTAGAAGCCGGGTTTACTATAAGCGGGTCTTGATCAAGCATCGAAAAAGTGGATGTCAAATCCAATTGCGGCCAATATGCAGATTTAGCCTGATTATGTTGGGCCTGAGCAATTTTTACGTCATATTCAGCAATTGGTATTGTTTTGTTATTTGATAAAGCGATCTTTATACAATCTTTCAATGTTAAATCTTTGTAATCATTGTTTGTTTCTTTTCCAAACAGAATTGAACATATGGATAATGATAAGGTTAGGGAAAACAAGTATAGTTTTTTTGACATTACAACCTCAAGGTTTATTATCATGACAATGTTATCTCATATTTGATTACTAAACAAGCATTTTATTATTAAATATTTAACCAAGTTTTTGGCTGATATTAGCTCATTATGAATTAAATTTAATTAAATAAAAAGCTCAAGCTAAAGTTAATGAGATGAAGCAAGCAAATTTGACGATGACTAATACATCTAGGGATATAAATAAATGGATCAAATACTATTTTTATTTATCAAAATATTTGAAATATATTTTTTGCGGATTTATTCCCACTAAATATTGAAAAATAAACCAACCATTTAATATTTGAGTTTTAATCTTGCCTTGTTTTTCAAACTTTCTTGCAGAGGTTACAACAGATGCAGGCAATTTGTATATCTTGGTTTTCCTTCTTGCTTTTCTTAAGAATTCAACATCTTCCATAATGCTGTAATCCGGAAATCCACCAATATCGTTAAAAAAATTTCTCCGAGTAATAATTACCTGATCGCCAAAACAAGTAAAAATAGAATCGTACTTTGTAAATTTTTCATAAAACCTCATTACCGGACAATCGATATCAAACTTTAAGGAGAAAGTTGATACATTAGTTTTGTTTGAGGTGAATTTTTTATTTATTAATGAAAATGCATTTTGAGGAAGAATTGTATCTGCATGAAGAAAGATATAAATATCGCCTGATGCTTTTTCAGCACCAAGGTTTAACTGTCCGCCTCTTCCCTTAATTCCGTTATAAACCTTCGCATTAAAGTTTCTCGCTATATTCACAGAATCATCTTTACTGCCCCCGTCAACCACTATTACTTCAATTTCTTCATCAAAATCTTTAAGGTTCTCAAATAGTCTGGGAAGATACTTCTCTTCATTTAGAACAGGTATTATGATAGAATGTTTTATCATGATTGAATGTATGATAATTTTTCGAATGAAAATGTAAATAGGCTGACTTTGAAAAAGACTATCTAACTTTTATGAATATACTCTAATTTAGAATTGGGATCATTTCTTAAATGCGTATTTGAAAATGGTGCTGAGTATAATGATACTCGCCATTATAGTACCTTTAATTGTCCCGGTGACTTTACTTTTGCCTATTCGTTTCCTGTAGCGAACAGGTATTTCTTTAATTTTGTATTTATCTCTTGCAGCTTTGATTTGCATTTCAACTGTCCAACCATACCATTTATCCTGCATGCTTAAACTATTAAGTTTATCTGCTCTTATCACGCGAAAAGGACCGAGGTCTGTAAACTTAAATTTCCAGAAAAGGTTAATTAAAAAACCGGCTATTATACTTCCTAATCTTGATTGTAATGGAAGCGCCCCAGCCTCCCTTTTTCCCATTACCCTACTGCCAAGTACAAAGTCGTAATCAGCATTAATAATTAAATCAAGCATCGGTTTTATTTCTTCCGGATAGTCGCTGTAATCACCATCAACAAAACCTATAATATCATAACTATTTTTATTACAGTATTCAATGCCGGTTAAACAGGCAGCACCATATCCTTGGAAAGGTTCGTTTAACACTGTAGCACCTGCATCTTCAGCTTCTTTGACAGTGTTATCAATAGAATTATTATTAACCACTATTACTTCTTTAACATCATCTTCTGGAATGTCGTGAATAACTTTTGCTATAGATTTCTCTTCATTATAAGCAGGGATAATTACGGCAACTTTCATATATAATCACTTTAGTAAGAGAATATGTGGCTTCTATAATTTTTCAGTTGTATGAATAAGCCTTCAGTAGCTATTTCATTTGTAGATCTAAGATAAGTGTCGTCATTTAGTTCGTCACGCAAATTAATTTTTTCAGGGTAACCTTTGAGCTCGAACATTAATCTGCAGCTTGAAAGCATATTTGAGTAGTTTACAATAACCAGCCTATTTTCATTTTTGTAATCCCATTTCCAGCATAATATGTTTACGTAAGTATCATCATCATCTGAAGCAGGTAATGCTTCGAATAACTGCCATTCACCTTTTTTAAAGATATCTTTGTTAGTAATATTAAGGAGTTTTTCATAAAATGATTTAACATATCCATTAATCTTTTCGTTAGGTTCTCTGCCAAGCTGGACAGGTAATTTCATTTTCCTGCCTTCAAACTGGCCGTCATGGTAAAACCTCATACCTTTAATTGTACTTATAATTACCGCCGCTGCAAGGGACCTATCTATCCCCAATTTTGAAGCAGCTCTGGCTTCATCATGGTTTTCAATAAACCTAATTGATTTAAATTGATAATTTTCAGAGGCTTGAAGGTGATCATGTATTTCAGGGACAAAACCGGACTTTAGTCTATCCGTAAGCTTTTTATCGTAAGTAAAATCAAAACCTTGTTGCTGCAGCTCCCACTCCAAATCCCAGTAAGCTTCAGCAATAAATATAAAATGGGGGCAAACATTTTTTACCAATTCAATTGCAGACTTCCAAAATTCATCTTTTACTATTCCCGAACCGTTCTGGTTTACTAGGTTTCCCCATGTGTTTCTAAAAACATTATTTAACGATAGCATAGCCATATCGCACCGTACTCCGTCACAAAACTTTGTGAGGTTTATTAATACCTTTATCATAAATTCACGTGCTACTACACTAAAATAATTCACTTGAATCGTATCCTGCCAAGCAGGGAAAAAAGGATCTCTGCCGTGTGCAAAATAATTTTCAATATCTTCATCCGGTTTAAAATATGTGTGATTATCTTCTTGAAACCTCTCTTTACTTACTTTCAAGAAAAGATCAGGCTGGTTTTTAATTAACGAACTTTCCGCGCTGAAATGATTTGGAACGTAGTCCAAAATCAATTTCATATTTCTTTTGTTTAATTCTTTTCTGATTTCATGAATACTCTTCAAGCTTCCGAGATTCGGGTTAACATCATAAATATCAATTGAATACGGGGACCCGATTACATCTTCTTTTTTCCAATCCCGCAGAGATTTAGAGTAACTTTTAACAAGACCTTCTTCAAAACAATATTTCTCAATTGTTTCTTCATTTATTTTCCAAACACCCATTAGCCATACATAATCAATACCCTTCTCTTTCAGCTCATCCCAATAAGAAGCGGGTATATCATCCAAAGTAGCTTTTTTATCGCCTGCGTTAAATCTGGTTAACCATACTCTCGTGTTTATCTCATAAATGCTGGGATTATATTTCATAACTTTTTTAACTCAATGATGTAAATTCTTTTTTCTCTATTAATTCTTTTTTCTCTTTTTGCAGTTCTTTGTTGTGCTGTAATATTTCCATTAACGCATCTTCATTTAAGTCTGTATTAAGCCTCGAATTATTTAACCGCAACTGCTGATCAATCTTTCTTAGTTTATACTTTTTTATCAAATCATAAGTATAGTGTTTCAATTTCATTTCTATTGCTTCTTCGTGAGCAATCTCTTCCCATTTTTTACTGATAGAATTTTTCTCAATTGTAAGCTTAAAAACAAATTTCTTTAACTCTTCATCTTCTATTTTTTCGATTATTCCAGCCGGAGATGAAATATTACTTGTAAAACATTTATAGACTATCTCTGCGATCGAACGGGAGATGTTATTCTCAAAATCCTCAGGTAAAATATTATCAAAAATGTAACCTATAATTTCTTCGTCATCTTCAAATAATAACTTTATCAGTTCAAGTTCAAAATTCATGTCACCATTTTTATCAACTTTAAGCGTACCATTATCCTGAACATTGCTTGACACTCTCTTTCTTTGAGCCTCTTTATTCTCGTCTCTTTTATTCTTCCTCAGAAATTTCTCCAGCTCAGTTTCTATCAACTTTTCTCTAAGATTAAATTTTCTTGAAATCGATTTCAGCAGCAGATTCCTTTTTAGTTCATCAGTAATTAATGAAGCAGATGAAATGAGCTGCCTTATTGCTTCGGCTTGTTTGACAGGGTCTTCAAGCATTCCGTCTTTTTCAAATTGATGGAGTTGATGCTCAAGAAAATTTTTAGCTTTGTTTACTTCTTCATTGAATTCGTCCTTGCCGTACTTGTTCACAAAAGAATCAGGATCTTCTTTGTCAGGCAAAGCAACAACTTTAACATCAAAATCTTCTTTTAATAATATTTCGATACTTCTCATTGCTGCTTTCTGCCCGGCAGGGTCAGCATCAAAAAGAATCGTTATATTTTTCGTGAAGCGCGATAAAAGCTTTACTTGATCTTCTGTTAAGCTTGTACCTGAAGAAGCAACAACATGTTTTATTCCGGCCTGGTACAATGAGATCAAATCCATATAGCCTTCTACCAAAATAGCTTTATTGAGTTTCCTGATTTCTTCTTTTGAATGATACAACCCGTAAAGTGACTTTCGTTTTGAATAAATAATTGATTCAGGTGAGTTAATATACTTAGCAGTATTTTCCTGCCCGGTTATTATTCTCCCGCCAAAAGCGGTTACCCTGCCGTTGGTAGAAAAAATCGGAAAAATTATTCTTCCCCTGTATTTGTCATAGTAAGTCCCTGTATCTCTTGTATCAATCAGACCTATCTGTTTTGCTTTCTGTAAATCAATTTTATTGTCACGCATAAATTGCAGTAAATGTTCCCATTCATTAAGAGCATACCCTAAGCCGAAAATTCTTTGAGTCTGTAATTTTACATTCCTGTTTCTAAAGTAATTTCTTGCGACCGCTCCCTCTTCACTTTTTAACAAGTTGTTAGAAAAGTAAAGTCCTGCTTTTTTGTTGATATCGTAAAGTATTTCCTGCTCTGATTGTTCTTCAGGATTGTATTTATTTTCAAACTCTATTTTAATGCCGTTTTGCTCAGCTACTTCTTGTACTGCTTCAACAAATGAGATACTCTTGTAATCCATTATAAATTTGAATACGTTGCCGCCTGCATGACATCCGAAGCAATGAAAAATTTGCTTTTCACCGCTTACAGTGAAAGATGGTGTTTTTTCATTGTGAAAAGGGCATGAACCTACGTAGTTTTTTCCTCTTTTTTTTAGCTGTACATATCCAGAAATTGTGTCAACAATGTCTGCAGTCTGCCTGATTTCTTCGATCTTTTGCTCTGATATACGCATTTATCTTAGTTTATATTTAGCGGAATCAAAAATATTAAGTATTTTGTAACATTAGCAACATAAATTTATAATACTAAAAAAACTGTTAATTGTCTGTAAATTTTTCGTTTTGTATTTTCGTTTAGTAAATAATTCGGAAATTTCTTGAAATCAAAAAGTGTACTGGTCGTAATTGCTTCCGCAAATTTTAATGATAAAGAATTTTTAGCTGTTAAGAGTGCTTTAGAAAAAGCAGGATTCAAAGTATTCATTGCTTCGGATGCCAACGGTTTATGTATCGGGCAAAAAGGATTAAAAATAAAAGCTGATATTCTACTTTATAATATAAACCATTCAAACTTTTGCGCACTTGTAATTATTGGTGGTGCAGGAATTAAAGATTACTGGAACAACAAAAAACTAATACAATCATCAATTAATTTCGCCAACTCAAAAAAAATAATTTCAGCAATCTGTAGTGCTCCGGTAATATTTGCTAAAGCAGGATTATTGAGAGATAAAAATGCAACATGCTACCCGGAAGATAAAAAGGAATTAACAAAAGCCGGTGCAAATTATTTGGACGAAAATGTAGCAGTAGATGGAAAAATTATAACAGGCAGAGACCCGAATTCATCCCAAGAATTTGCTGAATTGATTACTCAAGAGATTTCATCCAATAATAATCATTTCTAATCCAGAACTTATTTATATTCACTATTGTTTAAAACCAATATTTGGAAAGAATATTTATGGTAGAAACTTTAAACAAATATTGTAATAGTCTCATAAGCTATTCAAGATGGGAAACAAGAGAGGTAAAAATTGGAGATGTAGCACTTGGAGCTTCAAATCCAATCCGCATTCAATCAATGACAACTACAGACACTATGGACACTATTGCCACTGTTGAGCAAACAATAAGAATGGTTGAATCAGGATGTGAATATGTCAGAATAACTGCACCGAGTATTAAGGAAGCCAAAAATTTGCAAAACATAAAAGACGAACTAAACAAGAGAGGAATAAAGGTTCCTCTAATTGCCGATATCCACTTCACCCCAAATGCTGCTGAAGTTGCTGCTCGGATAGTTGAAAAAGTTAGGGTTAACCCGGGGAACTACGCAGACAAAAAGAAGTTTAATATTATTGAATACACCGATGAGCAGTATAATTCAGAGATAGAAAGAATTTACGAAAAGTTTTCTCCGCTGGTAAAAGTCTGCAAAGAATACGGAACAGTAATGAGAATAGGAACAAATCATGGCTCTCTTTCAGACCGCATCATGAGCAGGTATGGTGATTCTCCTTTGGGGATGGTTGAATCGGCTATGGAGTTTGTCAGAATTTGTGAAGATCATAATTACTATGATATTGTTTTATCAATGAAAGCGAGTAACACCCAGGTAATGGTTGAGGCTTATCGTTTGCTCGTAAATAAAATGATTGAATACAATATGAACTACCCTATACATTTAGGGGTGACCGAAGCAGGTGACGGCGCTGATGGGAGGATAAAATCAGCATTGGGTATAGGAACATTGCTTGAAGATGGCATAGGAGACACGATCAGAGTTTCGCTAACTGAAGAGCCTGAAAATGAAGCACCTGTTGCAATTGATCTTGCCGAAAGATATAAAAACAGAGATAATCATAAGCCTATTGTTCCTGTTGAAGAACTTCCCTATAATCCATTTGATTATCAAAAAAGAAACTCATTTGAAGTGGCAAGCTTTGGCGGAAAAAATTCTCCAAAAGTAATTGCGGACTTCAGTAAATTGAATATAATTGATTATTCTGCATTTGAAAAAGTAGGACTAAAATATTCAGGGCAGTTGGACAAATGGAATATATCAGATGCTGCCGCAGATGTAATTTACTTTGGCAAAAAGCAATGCGGCATTGATATACCCAATAACTGCAAAGCCATCTATGACTCTGACTATTGGAAAACTTTAAGCGATCAATCAAAAGGCTTCCCTTTGTTTACTCTTTATGATTATGTCAATTCTGAAAAAAAATCATTTTTGATGAATTTTGTTTATTTAAAATTGGAAGATTTGTTGGGTGATGAATTCGAAAAAGTAAGAGATGATGGAGAAGTTGTTTTCATTATTATTACTGACAATTTGCACGGTATGCCTGAGCAGAGAAGAATATTTATTGAGCTGATAAATAAGGAAGTAAAAAATCCTGTAATCATCAAAAGGAGTTATGATAATCTTGGTGAAAATAAATTGATGCTTTATTCCTCAACTGATTTCGGTTCTCTTTTTGTTGATGGATTTGGAGATGGAATCTGGATCGATAGCATAAGTGAAAATACTGAGTTTATTAATTTGCTCTCATTCGGAATTTTGCAGGCTGCTCGCGTAAGAATATCAAAGACAGAATATATTGCTTGCCCGTCTTGTGGAAGAACATTATTCGATCTTGTCGAAGTAACGAATAAAATAAGAAGCAGAACCGGACATTTGAAGGGAGTAAAGATTGGCATAATGGGTTGTATTGTAAATGGTCCCGGAGAAATGGCCGATGCAGATTACGGCTATGTTGGCTCAGGTGTTGGGAAAATTACTTTATACCGGGGTAAAGAAGTGGTAAAAAGAAATATTGATTCTGAATTCGCAGTTGACCAATTAATAGAATTAATTAAAGAAGACAACATGTGGATTGAACCAGTGGGGCAAAATTAATCAATTGCTAACTTATTGAATATAATTTATAATTAGATTATATTACATGTCTCCTTAATAAGAATTAGAAATTTTGAGAATATCCAAGCAAAAGAGATACCACAAATAGAGGTTAAAATTACGATAAGATGCACTTGATTGTTCGAGTGCATTTTTTTTAATGATGTATTGTATTGATCTAATAAAATATATGGAGGACTGGGCTCCACCAGGTGTTGCCTGGGAGAGAGATAACACCGGGCTTCAAATAGGGTCTGGTAAAAGAAAAGTAAAAAACATTCTCCTCTCCCTTGAACTAAATGAAGAAGTACTAAGCCAAGCCCTTTCAAAAAACTGCAATTTTATTTTTACACATCACCCTTTAATCTTTAACCCTTTAAGAAAACTTGATTTTGATAAAGACAAAAAGTCTAATCTGATAGAGAAAATTATCAAAAATGATATCAACGTTTATAGTGCCCATACGAATTTGGATTTCACCAAAGAGGGTGTAAGCTTTGAGCTTGCTAATGTGCTTGGTTTACAAAACCAACGCTTCCTTGCAAATCAAGATAGTAATCAGTTCAAGTTAGTTGTGTTTGTACCTGAAGGAAGTGTTGAGAAAGTTTCTGAGGCAATCTTTGAAGCAGGGGGTGGAATAATTGGGGAATACAGTAACTGCAGCTACAGGTCCGAAGGTTATGGAACATTTTTAGGATCAGAGAACAGTAATCCTGTAATTGGTGAGAAAGAAAAAATTGAAGAAGTAAAAGAAGCAAAGCTAGAAGTATTAGTTGATTCATGGAAATTAAGTAGTGTCACAAAAGGCTTAATAGATTCACATCCTTACGAAGAACCTGCTTTTGATGTTTACCCGCTGAAAAACGAAAATGTAAATTATGGTTACGGCGTTTTAGGTGAATTAAAAGAACCATTAAATACTGTTGATTTTTTGAAACATGTTTGTACTTCCTTAAGAGCTGATATTCTAAAACATTCTATCGGAAAGAGTGATTTGATTAAGAAAGTTGCCGTGTGTGGAGGCAGCGGTTCTGATCTTCTTAAAAAAGCTATTCAAAAAAATGCTGATGCATTTGTGACTGCGGATATAAAATACCATTCCTTTGAAGAAGCAAAAGGGAAAATATTATTTATTGATGCAGGACATTATGAAACTGAAATAAACGTTCTCAATATTGTTCAAAAAAAAATAGAAAAGTTTCTACATCAAGATGATGAGATAAATATTTACAAGTTTGAAGGGACAACGAATCCCGTAAAATTTTTCAAAAAGTAAGGAGTTAAAAAATTGGTTAATCGATTAAAAGTACTTTACGAGCTTCAGTTAATTGATGACAAGCTTGACCATTTAGAAGAACTTAGAGGTGATCTTCCTTTAGCCGTTAACGAACTAACAGAAAAGATTAATGAAAAGAAAGACGTTATTGACTCTAAGACAAAAGAAAAAGATGAGGCTGTTGAAAAAAGGAAAAACAATGATAATGAAATTGCCAAACTAAACGGTGACCTTAAAAAATATAAGGCACAGCTCTACAAAGTAAGAAATAATAAAGAATATGACGCTCTTACAAAAGAAATAGATCATTCTGAAGAAAGCATTGAGAAGCTTGAGAACGAAAATATTGCTTTAGAAGAGCTGATGGAAAAGCTGAAAATCGAAATTGATGAATTGACTCCTGCGTTAGATAATTTAAAAACCGAACTTAAAACTAAAGAGGAAGAATTAAAGAAGATTATTAAATCAAACGAAAAAGAAGAAGATAAATTAAAGATTGAAAGGGATAAAGTTGCCGGGAAAGTCAAGAAACCGGATTACAATGCTTATATGAGAATTAGGAAAGCTAAGGCTGGTAAAGGCGTTGTCCCAATTGTACGTTCTGCTTGTTCAGGGTGTCATAATGTTGTACCTCCGCAAAGACAGATCGAAATACGACAATCTAAAAAAATGTTTAACTGTGAGTCTTGCGGTAGGATTTTGATTTCCCAGGATATTGCAGAAGATGTAGAAAAAGATTATAAAGCCGCTTAACCTGCGGCTTTTTTATTCAAGTATTTTATTCATTGCCTCCTGTACATTTTCTATCCCGACAATATTTATATCAAATTTTTCTTTTAACGATTCTTTATTTTTCATTGGAATGTAAACACTCTCAAATCCTAACTTAACGGCTTCATTAATTCTCTTTTCAATAAATGATACGTTTCTAATTTCGCCTCCCAAGCCGACTTCGCCGATAACCACGTTTTTGCCTATAACTTTTCTTTCTTGAAAGCTCGAAGTTATTGCACAGCATATTGCCAAATCTATTGCCGTTTCGTTTATTTTAAGTCCTCCAGCGATATTAAGAAAAACATTCTGCTGCGATAACTTTAATCCCGCCCGCTTCTCAAGCACAGCTATCAGTAATGATAATCTTCTATAATCAAATCCAGTAGCAACCCTTTGAGGATTACCATAATGAGATGGAGTTACTAAAGCCTGAATTTCCAATAGTACAGGCCGCGTTCCCTCGATACTTGCCGATATTACAGATCCCGTAGAATTGGATTCCTGTTCACTAATAAACACTAAGCTTGGATTTTTCACTTCGTGAAGACCATCTTCGTGCATTTCAAAAATCCCCATCTCATTAGTATTTCCAAAACGGTTTTTTGCGGCTCTAAGTATCCGATAAGTATTAGTATTTTCACCTTCAAACTGAAGCACAGTGTCTACAATATGTTCGAGGACTTTTGGACCAGCTATAAATCCTTCTTTTGTTACATGCCCGATTATTACCGCACTAAAACCATTCTTTTTTGCTTCCTTCATTAAAATGTTTGTACAATCCCTTATTTGTGAGATAGTACCGGCAGCATTTTCCAATTCCGGATTAATTATTGTTTGAACTGAATCAATAATTAGCAAAGACGGATTAGTTTTTTTTATTGTACTTAAAATAACTTCCAGGTCGGTTTCATTTATTACATCAATATTTTCGGCATTTAACTTAAGCCTCTTTGACCTTAAACTTAACTGCTGAACTGATTCCTCCCCGGTTACATACAAAACATTAGTTTTAACTTTAGAAGCAATCTGTAAAACCAATGTTGATTTCCCTATTCCTGGATCACCACCAATGAGTATTACTGATCCGGGAATAAAACCTCCGCCGAGTACGCGGTCAAATTCGCCCATACCAGTTATTAATCTTTTTACATCTGTATTTTCAACGTCATTTAGTTTTACTGTATCACTTTGTAATGAGTTATTAAGCTTTTGTTTTTTCTTTTTTGATTCTTCAATTTCTTCAGTTAGTGAATTCCAAGTATTACATTTCGGACATTTGCCCATCCATTGTAAAGTATTATAACCACATTCTGTGCAAACGTATTTAATTTTTTTCGGCATTGAATCCTGTTCTCTTTATAAAGTTTTGAATTACTTCATCCTTGCTGTTGACTATTTCGTCTACTGTTCCTTCAAAATAAATTTTTCCGTCATTCATCATTGAAATTTTATCAGCAACATTCTGCACACTGAACATATCGTGAGTTACCACGATTGAAGTTACATTCAATTGTTCATTTAATGAATTAATTAAATTATCAATTGAGTCAGACATAACCGGGTCAAGCCCTGTAGTTGGTTCATCGTACAAAATGTAATCAGGCTCAGTTATCAAAGAACGTGCAAGACTAACTCTTTTTTTCATTCCACCGGAAAGTTCGGCTGGCTTCAATTTCTGTATTCCCGGTAATCCGACCAACTCAAGTTTTTCTTCAACTTTTGAATTTATCTCCTTCAGTGTGAACATTGTTTTATTTTCTACTAGAGGCAGGCTGACATTTTCTTCAACTGTCATTGAGTCAAACAAAGCTGCACCTTGAAATAGAAAACCGAATCTCGTCCTCAACGAATATAATTCTTTTGTATTTAATTCTGATACATCTTTTCCTTCAACTAATACTTTACCTTTATCCGGGATCAACAATCTGACAATATGCTTCAGTAAAACACTTTTGCCGCATCCGCTTTTGCCAATAATAGCAAGAGTTTCACCTTCTTTAATTTCGAGGTTTACCCCCTTCAAAACCTTATTATCTCCAAACGCTTTATGTACGTCAACAATATTAATCATTTACAAAACTATAATATTTTATTTCTAACAATTTTTGCATAAGGTGGCACCAAGTAAACATTAGCCATTAGCCTTCCAATTATGTAAGCTACTGTTGCGGCGGTTACACCAACAAAATCAAATAGATTAATTAAAATAAACAAACATCCTATAATGCCGATTACTTCCATAGCAGTAGCTGTTGTTATTGGCTTGGTTTCCCTTGCAGCAACAAGTATTGCACGTTGGAATGAAATTAGGAAAGTTAACCCGGGCATCAATGTCATAATTATTGTCGGGATAAAAGCAAAATTAGTTAGCTCAATTGACAAACCGGAAACATTATGATACCAAATAGTTGAAAGGGGTGTAAGAGAAATAACACCGAGAACTAATACTACTGCTATTCCCATAACAACACCGAACTTTTTTAATTCCTTGTAGCCTTCAAAATTTTCTCCAAGAATCGCAATAGGTACTTCTTGAAACGAAAGTCCAATAGCCCTGAATATAAAAACCAAAGAGTTTAAAACCGGAAGAATTGCCAATGACTCCAGGGCCATCCTGCTTTGTCCAATAAAAAAAGTAACCATCGGATGAACACCCAAAGTAAGAATAGATGTCAAGGCAAGAGGAAGATAAAAATCATAAATCTCTTTGTAAGTAATAGCTTCCTTACTTGTATCATCATCATAAATTTTCTTTAGTGTATCTACCACCATTATTTTGCTTGCCAGGGCTTCCATTGTCACACCTATTGATAATGCAGCAGCCCCTACTACCACACCGTGAACATCAAAGAAAAGATAAAACACAATTGCAGTTATAGCCATAGATAAAAGCCTAATTACTGTACCGTATGCAACTCTCTTAGTTAAATTATTTTTTATTAATATCCCTTGATAAAACCTTCGGTAACCTATTGTACCGGGCCAGGGCAAAAGTATTATGCATGCCAGGTGGGTTAAGTAAGCAACTTTATCAGGAAGACCTATTAAATCCTGGGCAATAAAATAAAACACAGGCGGTATGATTATTATCAGCATTAACAGGGTAGTTGCAATATTTAAAAAGTAAGTAAAATTCTTCAGTTTCTTAAAAGTAATTTTATTTTTGACAAGCGCAGTAGATGCACTCATTAGCATTATTACCGGAGCTTCAATTATCAATGCAAAAGAGAATGCAACACCATAGGCGGCTAAATTGTATTTAGGCTCAGCCATTCGTGCAATTATTGCTGAAATGAACGGTCCTTCAATTGACATCATTAGCCATGTTGCCATCAAAGGAAGCCAAAACTTAAAAATACCTTTAAAGTTGAGATCGGAAATATTCACGGATATTATTATGAGTAATAAATTTTAAAAAACATGAAATATAAGTTACAATAATTTTGAAATAATCTGATTTCTTTAAGTAAGAAAAGAATTATTTGAGAAGCGACATTTTTTTTGTAATGATTTCGTTGCCGGAACGTATTTGAAACAGATACATACCGGAAGGAATTACTTGATTGTTATTATCTCTCCCATCCCACACGATTTTATGAGCACCGGCAGAAATAAATTCATTATCAAAAAGAGTTTTAATTTCAGTCCCTAAAATATTGTATATCTTGATTGAAATTTCAGAATCCGCTTTTAGCTGAAACTGAATTGTGGTCTGCAGATTAAAGGGATTTGGATAATTTTGTGCTGAGGATATGTTATTCCCCTCTTCATTTGCAAAGGAGTAACTAATTAGTAATAAAACTATAATTCCATATTTAATTAACTTTTTCATAAAGATTAAACATTATTGTTTAATACAAAATTCTATTTATTATCAATAATTTGGACGAATCTAAGTGGAATTTGTTTTTATGGTTAAAAGCTTGTAATGCATTGTGATTAAGCACCCTTAATCTTACTCATAATCATGCTCTTACTCTATCTTTTAGTCACTGAGTAGGAGCTTGTCCGAGAACTAAAATTTACAGTCATTCTGAACTTGTTTCAGAATCTTATATTTAGTTTTTGTGCAGTTTTAGGATGCTGAAATAAATTTAGCATGATAATACTAAAGTTTTCGGACAGACTCGTAGTCATTGGCAATATTTACAATAAATGATTTTATGTGACTACAAATGGCCCAATAACAACTAAAACATATTATGGAAATATTAATCATTCTCTAATATTCTTTAACAAGCAACGCCAGAACTTAAAGGGGGTCTCCGTATTGGCTGTCTAAAAATTTATCATTTTGCATGAAATTCCACCTCTAAGGGTTACTTCACTAATACCATCTTTTTCGTTTCAGTAAAATTACCTGATTTGAAGGTATAATAATAAACCCCTGATGAAAAAGAAGAAGCGTCAAATTCGTAGGTATAATTTCCAGGCAAGTGAATATCATTTACTAAAGTTGCCACTTCCTTTCCAATTGAATCATAAACTTTTATAGTTACATGATTAGTCTTTGCTACTTCATAATTAATTTTTGTTGCAGGGTTAAATGGGTTAGGATAATTCTGTCTCAGCTTATATTCCTCAACAAGCTCTTTGAATTCATCAACTTCAGTTATATTTCCTTTACTGATCCGATAAACGTTTGTGCCAATAGCATAAGCCAGATTATCATTTAGTACTCTAATTCTGTTGACATTCACTCCAGCATAGTCAACTTTTTTCCATGTTCTTCCACCATTAGTTGTTTCATATGAAACTCTTTCATCCATATCAGCTCCAGGCCATGAACCAATCCAGCCAATATTTGGAGTAATAAATCCAATTCCTTGTGCGCTGAATCTCCCTTCAGCCCTAAACTGATTTTGCAGCCATGTTTTCCCGCCGTCTGTAGTTTTTAAATAGTAAACATCATTATCAATCATTTGATAAGAGACATAACCTATTCTCTTAGAAGGGAAAGAAATTTTCCAGCAGCTTATTCCTCTTACCCAAATTGTTTTTACTGTTCTCCATGTATTGCCTCCGTCTTCAGTCCCAAAAATGATTCCGCCTCTGTCTGGCGATTCTCCAATTGAGCCAACAGCAAAGCCTGAATCAGGATTAAAAAAGAATATATCAACAAGCCCGGCAGCATTGCTCAAACTCTTTGATGACCATGTTTCACCACCGTCTTCAGATTTAATAATTGTCGGCGAATCACTATATCTTCCGGAAGCATAAATTGTACTTTTGTCAACCACAAAAATTCCGCACAGCCCTGCCGGTTCGGGTGAAGGTATATTAGTCACCGGCTCCCAGTTTATACCCCCGTCTCTAGTTCTAAAGAGATATTCATAATCATTGCTGTCATATTCGCCGATACTTCCGATCCATCCGTTATCTTCGTCTGCAAAGCCAATGCACCTAATCGGCACACCGTTAAATTGATAAACCTGATTCCACGAATTACCTCCATCTGTTGTTTTGTAAACTGCTCCGCCAATTTGGATTACATAACCAACATTTTCATTTACAAAAACCATGTCTTCAAATCTTCCAAATTCCTCAGACGGTGCGTTTGAAAGTACTTCCCATTTATATTGTGCATTTAACGAGCAATACAAAACAAAGATTGATAAAAAAACTGCTTTTCCCATTTAACCCTCAGGTAAGAAAAAATACAAGGGATTTTAAGCAGGCAATTTTTGTAAGTCAATGGAAATAGGA
>CAJHYN010000578.1_pt1 | contig 16555 bp, 11 predicted proteins | sample 9198641 | NCBI WGS metagenome assembly CAJHYN01 (sample SAMEA7708370, study PRJEB35096) | sediment metagenome | biome: marine neritic benthic zone biome [ENVO:01000025]; feature: sediment [ENVO:00002007]; material: shallow marine sediment [ENVO:03000034] sea grass bed [ENVO_01000059] ... | reverse complement strand
TCGGGTTTTTTATTCTTAGAGCGGAGAGGGCGGGATTCGAACCATGCATCTAACTGTTAACAATTAATATAAAAATCTTTGAAAAAAGAACAAAAACCTAATATTAATATTTTAGCTATAAACATTATGTCTAATATTATCCATAATTACCGTAAGAATATTGTAAGAGTTATTGATTTAGTAAATTTTTAGACCTATGTTTGTATTTAATATTAACATACATTAAATACTATGAAAATTAGATTTTATTTAGAAAGTAATAAAGCTGTCAGTTCAAATGAAAAGACAATTTGGTGTTATGTGAGGGAATACGACCATACAATAACATTGAATACTAGTGAGAAAGTTGATCAAAGTTTATGGTCAAAGGATACTCAAAGAGCTAATCTTAGAAAAACAAAAGATAAAATTATTAAGGGGCAACTAAGGAGTTTAAATCAGTTTCTAAATGCTTTCGAAAATAAAATTGTTGATATTATAAGACAAGTAAGAATGAAAAATTTCTCTGCTAGTTTTGAAATTATATCAGATGAAATAAAAAAACAATTTGACAGAAGAGGAATAGACTTTTATTCAATTTACGATGAGTTCCTAAAATCTAAAGAAATTATCGTTTCCAATGAAGCAATTCAAAAATATAAAAGAATAAAATCTTTCTTGAAGGAATTTGAAAAATATAGTAGTAGAAAAGTATCCTTCGAAAAAATTACACCATTATTTCTTGAGCAATTATTTGCATTTCTAATAAACGAAAAAAATCAAATCAATAATACAGCCTATAAAAATATACAGAATTTTAAGACATTTTTAATTTGGTCAAATAAAAATGGATTCACGGAAAATACTAGTTATAATTCATTTAGAGGAAAAACTGAAAAAAATGAAGTGATTTTTCTAACAGAAAATGAACTCATGACGTTATATAATTTGAAATTAGAATCTCAAAAGTTGGATAGAATAAAAGATGTATTTGTATTTCAATGCTTCACCGGAGTGAGATACAGTGATATAAAAAATTTTTCTAGAAATGATATTATTGGTTCGACCTGGAAACTTAGAACGCAAAAAACGAGAGATATTATTGAAATACCCCTTAACAAATATGCCTTGAGCATCTTAGAAAAATATAATGAGTGGGAAGAACCATTACCGATAATTTCCAATCAAAAATATAACAGATATATTAAGGATGTTTGTGAGATAGCTGGTATTGATTCAGTAGTAAAAACAGTTCAGTATAAAGGTAATAAGAGAATAGAAAAAGAGAATAAAAAATATGAAGTTATTGGATCTCATACTGCACGAAGGACTTTTATTAGTTTGTCATTACAAAAAGGAATGTCAGCAGAGGTAATTATGAGCATCACAGGTCATACTTCATATAGAATGATGCAAAGATATTTGAAAATTGCGGATAAACAAAAAAGAAATGAAATGGAAAAAATTTGGGGATCAAGTTTAAAAGTGGTGAAAAATGAATAATAGAAAAAAAATAATTATCGAATCTTTATATGAGAGATTAAATAAGTTAAATAAAAAGCCAATTGATGTCATAGATTTATTCAATTTAGAAGACTCGATTGACAAAGTATTTTATTCCTCAAAAGCACTTTTTGATGAGAACGGAAATATTAATGCTGATAGGGAATTTGTAAGATATGAATATGCTCAGTCAATACTATTCTTAAATGAATATTTATTGAATAAAAACATTAATAATCTTAGTGAGGAAAAAATATTTACTCAAATTACTAATTGGCTTAAAGATTTATTTAAAGATAAATATACAGAAACATTGCAGCATGAAACCATTTGTGAACTATTGTTTATATCCGGTAATTTAGCACATTATAATTTTGTAATGAAAGATAGATATAAAGAAAAAATAGATTTGATTAATACAATTGAACTTATATCAAATATAGAGGAAGAAGAGTTAACCGAATTTAAAATAAAAATGGATAAGTTTATTACTAAAAAAATTAATTTGAATGAAAGAAAAATATTTTCGGAATTTGAAGAGTTATGTTTTCAATATTCAAAAATCTTGATGAAAAATAAAAAATATCCAATTTTATTTTTAAAATTTGCTAAAAGGTTTATAGATGGATATAAAATAAACCTTGGGATATCAAAAAAAGCATTATGCCAAATTTTTTCAGAACTATTTCTTTTATTTAAGTTTATTAATGATGAAGAGTATATTTCATTTCCTGAGAATTTCAAAAGGAATTTAGATAGAATTGATCAAAATAAATTAGCAGTAATATATGAGATTAACATTAAATTGGGAATATAAATGAATAGGCAACACTTATGAAAAATTATAGAAATATCCAGGACATAAAACTTTAAAAATTGCTTCATCCCATGTCCTTAACTTTTTCTTGTGTTACAAGTACATTTGAATGTAATTAAAAATAACATAAGGAAAAGTATTAATGTCAAAAAATATAGTTAACAAATCAAGAACGTTTACCTTTCGTTTAAGACCAAAAGAATTAATAAAATTAAAGAATGTTGTTGAAAAGATTGACTGCATATCAATGGCCCAATTTGTTAGAGAGGCAATTAAAGAAAAAATTAAAAAGGTGAACTCCAATGAACAATGAGATAATACTTGTTTCTATTTCTAAAGATGAGCTCAAAGAAATCATAAAAAGTGCGATAAAAACTGAAATTGAACAAACAAATAAAAAGAAATTGTATACAAGTAAAGAAATATGTGAGGTTTTAAATATTAGTATGAGTACTCTAAATAATTGGAAATCAGGATTAAAACTTCCATATAAAAAATTAGGTAAAAGAATTTATTATGATCTCGAAGAAATTAAAAAATCCATGAAAGAATCTAGATTTGGAAAAGCCTTTGAGTTTGGAGGTTTCAATGGCTAGACCAATAAAAATTGGCTTGGATTATTACCCGAAAGATTGTCATCTAAGTACTGAGTTAAAACTACTCATTGCAAAGTATGGATTAGCAGGTATAGGTGTTGTTGATAGATTACTCGCTGCTATCTTTGCAAATAAAGGTTACTACATATTTTTTGATGAGGAAACTGAGATGTTATTTGCTCATGAAAATAATATTAAAAAAGAAGAATTAAACTCAATCATAAGATTTTTATTGTCTCGAGGTTACTTTGAAAATGAATTATTTGATAGATACCAAATTCTAACTAATCAAAGTATTCAAAATATCTATGTAAAGATTTGTAAAGATTCTAAGCGAAAAAGTATTTCAATTGATAATAAGTACGATGTAATTAGTGAAAACCCGGGAAAAACTATGGAGGAAACAGAGTTAAATCAAGAGGAAACTGGATTTACTCCAGAAATAATAAAACAAAGTAAAGAAAATAAAAAGAAAGAAAAAAAAGTAAAGAATAACATACATAATTTTAGCGAAACTCAAAGATTAATGATAAGTACTTTTGGTAGAAATCCTATTCCGGCAGAAGAAGACTTAATAGAAATGCATATAAGAAAATATGGATTTGAAAAGGCTAAACGAATTTACAAAAAAGCTGCACTAAAGAATTTTAAATCATTACTAACATTAGATAATGCACTTAATGAACATGGTGAACTGAAGGAAAAAGAATATGATACATATCAAAAATCAACTGGAACAAGCAAATCAGAACCTTTTGAATCAAGAATACCAAAAGAATCAATATACAAATACGAATGAAAATTTATCTAAAAACCTAAAATATAATATTAATGGATTACCACTAAGATATGAAAATGTAGATTTCTCAAATTACTATCCATTTTGTATTGAAAGTAAGAAGAAGAAAGAAGTTTGCTTGAGAATTGCTCAAAAGAAAAAAGGAAAAATATCCTCAGTTCTATGTGGTAATGTTGGTACCGGTAAAACACATTTAGCGATATCTATAATAAAAAACTTACCTAAGATCGAATTTTACGTGGATTGCATGTTCAAGAATGGAAAATATGTTCAAATAAACAAAGAAAACTGTCCTTTTCAAGAAATTTATAAAAAATCTGAATGGAGAAAAATCAATTGTAAATATTTAAAAGCTTCTAACTTTTTTTCAGAATTAAATGATAGCAGAATAAAAGGAAAAAGTAAATTAGATTTGATTAATAATTATGTCATGAATTTCGATATTATTTTATTTGATGATCTTAGTGATATAAATTATACTATATCAAAACAAGAAAACTTCTATATTCTTATCGAACAAATTTATAATAACCTTAAGAATATAATTATCACAACTAATTTAACAATGGAAGAATTAGAAAAAATTGATAAACGAGTTACTTCAAGGCTCGCTGAGATATGTAATATTCTGAAATTTACACATGATGATTATCGGATGCGGAAAAGGGAATAATTTTTAATCATTCAATATTAAAAGTAATACTTAACTTTTCTTAATGGATTTCTACTCATAATTTAATCAGATAAAACTGAGACGCAAAAGTAAAAAGGCCGTCAAAATATTGATTTTCAACTTGATGCTGCTTAATGTAAAATATGTATTGCGCTTGAAGAACTTAAAGAGTATCTCAAATGAAAAGATTCCGACATAAATAAACTAAGACTATATTCAGAAAAGCTAAGAATTATGGTTTCCAAATTTTTGATTTAATACAAATCATTGAATAACTCCAACTTATAATTTATTATCTTCTTCTCATAACAATATTTTATAGATGCTATAACTACATTTATAGACGGATATCTAGCCCATTTTATGCACAAACAATTATCCAATAATGTATTTTAATGCAAGTATTTATTTCTTTTGATCTACAATAAAGCTTTAATATTCTTTATATTTATTATTTATTAATTCTCAGCTCTCAATTTATGAAAGAGACAATAAATTCTAATGCAGCTATTATAGGTAGCCTTCCTTCATTCGAAGTGATTTATAAAATTATAAAATTCGTATCGGAAGGTAATTCACGAGATGAAATAATAAAGAATTTCAGTGATACCAATCTCTTTAATAAAAGAACAGAAGAAAGCCGTTTAAGAATTTTACGAGCAGTTGATGATTCGGTGTTACAATTCAAAAATCAAAAGCATGCAAAACTAATTTATAGGGTATATAATGAAGTTAGAATGAAACAACATTACGACTTCGTGTTCTTTCTTCACTTGTTAGTTTCAAATCGACTATTTTATCTGATAGGTAAAAATGTTTATCTAGATATTTATTTTTCGGGAAGGATGTATATAAAGAATGAAGATGTGGTTGCATTCCTTTATCATCTAAGAGAGACTGAATTAGATCTGCAAAAATGGACTGACAGCACAATCAAAACAACTGCATCCAAAACATTGACTCTGCTTAAAAAGCTGCATTTTCTCGAAGGTAAACAAAAGAAAGAAATCAACCACATTACAATAAATCACCAGCAAAAAGTATTATTAATTTGTATGATTTTATCAGTTGAGCCAGAAATCAATAACTTACTGGAAAGTAAGTACATTGGATTCTTTTTCACTGAGAAAGTTAACCTTATTTCTGTTCTCAAAGACCTAAAACTAACTGAATATTTTGATATCTATTCCACTGGTAATTCCATAAATATAAAAGTAAAAAAAGATATAAAGGAAATTATAAATGCCATTTCTAACAGAGCATAAAAGAAAGTTTGACGATTTACGTGCAGCTCTTGAGCAAGGCAATAGATCTCAGTTGAAAAGAGAAGCAAATGGTGGGAACACGATTTTGTTCAGTTATAAACCTGAAGAAGAACAATTATACATTAATAAAGCACTAGAACTTTTTCCCGAACATTATTTAATAGACATAAGCGAAATTATTGTGAAAGCTATTGATGCAGTTGGTCTTAATGAATTTAAAGAATATTATACTGATTTTATAAACACACCGGATCAAGTTTTTAAGAATGATGATCCTTCCTCATTTTTTATGATAATAATTGAAGAAATCCAAAAAGCTGCTGATTCCGGGAAAATGCCGTTTATAATTAGGACCGGAGTATTATTCGGCACTGGGGTTGACAATGTTAATATTATGGAAAATAATGCAGTGATGAATAGCAAGCATCCAGTGGTTATCTTTTATCCATCATCATATCAGCAAGATAATCTATTATTTCTGAACTTTAAGCAAGCATCTAAGTATAGATGCAAGCTGATTAAATAATCCGGAGTTTATTATATGTCTAATATCAAAGATATTCTAAAACTTGACTTGACGGAAGATATTAAAGAAGTAATTGACTTAGAAGACAGAGCCGAAGAAGAGATTAAATACGAAATTGATAATTATATTGTAACTGATAATATTAGTCATCATCTATCTTCTTTCGCGAACTTATACACATCAAATGTTAAAGAAACGGGCGTCTGGATCTCCGGCTTTTACGGTTCGGGTAAATCTTATTTCGGTAAGATGCTGGGCTATGTTCTTTCAAATAATACTATTCTCGGAACGCCTGCAATTGAAAGATTTATTCCTCGTTTAAATGGCGTTAAAAATCAAAATCTACTCGAGAACGAACTAAGAACTCTAGCCAACATAGATAGTATAGTTGTTACATTAGATATTGCAAAACAAAATACAGAAAGCGGATTGGCATTTACTTTGTTTAGAGGCTTTCTAAAAAACCGCGGATTTCTTGATAATCTTTATGGATATATTGAGTACAGCCTCTATTTGGATGGCGAATACGAAAACTTCAAAGAGAAAGTAAAAGAAACAAGCGGTGAAGACTGGTTAGACGCACGCAAAAGTAATTTAAAAGTACCTCAAATAATTAAAAGAACTTTGTGTTCCTGGAAATACAAAAATGAAGACGAATACAATGAAACTAAAACCCATATCCAAAATATTATCTCTGATTTTAGTCCGGCTAGATTAAAGGAAGAAGTGTTACGTTATCTTGAAATCCATCCAGATAACACAATTATTTTCATATTCGATGAAGCAAGCGAAGCTATTAGTCAAAATAAAATTACCTTGCTCGATCTTGAAGGAGTCAGCGAGGCTCTTTCCAGTATTTCTAAAAAAGTATGGACAATTGCAATAGCTCAAGAAAAACTTGATGATGTGATTAGTAATGCAGATGTAAATAGAAGCCAGTTAACAAAGGTAACCGACCGGTTCAAAACTAAAATTCATCTTGAATCAACTGACGTTGATGTAATTATCCGGACAAGATTGTTGCAAAAGAAAGAGGGTGAACTTAATAAACTAGAGAAATACTTTAACGACAATTTAGGTCAAATTACCGAGGTAACTAATTTAAAATCTTCATACCCAACTAAGGTTACCGATGCCGGACAATTTGCCACCTACTATCCGTTTTATAATCATCAATTCGATTTGCTCCAAAAATTTCTCTTTAGCTCGAATGCTTTAGCCGCAACGCAAGTAGCCGCCCGCGGAATGATTATTACCGCATTTGATGTGCTAAGAAACAAATTGCAGCACTTAAAAACTTATGACTTTGCGAATCTATCATTTCTTTGCGATGAGGCTCAGAAATCACCCGAAGCATCTTTGATTAATAAATATGAAACTGCTCGCAAGATTTTAGAGGAACAAAATTCTGAAATAAATGGTCGTGATCTTCTTTCGGTAATTCATTTTATTAACGAATCCGATCTAATTTCAGCTACTGCTGAAAATATTGCCAAATCTTATGTAACCAATATTGGTAATTACTACGAAATCAAATCGAAAATTGACCAAGCATTGAAGATATTAACCGAAAGCAAAGTTCTTCTTTTATCAAACAATAATTACAAAATCACTTCGGATCTGGAGTCCAAGCTTCTTGATGAAATGAAAAACTTTCCCGTTGAACTGCATAATAAAAAACGGGATATAACTAACATTCTTAAGAAAGAACCTCTCATCAGATCCTTGGCAGCAATAGTTGACAATAATATTTCATATAATTTTAATATTGTTTCCGATCAAGGTGAAGAATTAATTTCATCGAGCAATAAAAATCTGAAGATTTCACTCTATAGTATTTATTCTGTCACTAAAGATCGTGCGGAATTTATTGAAAACATTAAACTTTCTACTCAAGGGAATAAAGACGTTATTTCCTTAGTTCCGGATAATAGTAATTTTATTAAAATCGATACTCTCCTTGGAGAAATACGCCGCTTCTCATATATGATTGAGAAATACTCAAGCGATAGCGATAATAACGTAAGACAAATACTCCGAGAGTTCGCTACAATAAAGGAAGAGAAAGAAAAAGATTTAAATGATTCGATAAAGTCTGCATACTCAAATTGTACGGCAGTTTATCTATTTAATACCAACCTAATAAATGAACTTAGCTTTAGTTCAACTATGTCCGATCTGCAGCGAGATGTTATTAAAAATATTTATTCTAAAAGACTGCCAAAACAATTGTCTGAAAAAATGGCTGAATCAATAATTAACGAAAAAGATAAAGCAAAGCTAAATAAGTTCAATGATGGTGCTGAATTTAACTTTTTTGATTCACAAGGAACATTTATAGGCGAAAGTTTACGTGCAGTAGAGGAAGTTGTTTACAGAATAAAAAGCAATTTTGTCGACGGAAAATCACTCGAAGATGATCTTTTACTTCCACCGACCGGTTACAGTTATGGTACCGTGGCAACAGTAATCGCGGTTCTTTTTAGAGCGGGCAGGTTGATTGCTAAATATAACGGTGTAGAATTATTTAGTTTTGATGACCCCGGTGTTATGGAAATATTTAAAACAAGTCGCAATTTTCAAAAGGCATCCTTTAAGGCCATAACCAAAACTCTGCCTTCAGCGAAAAAAGCAGAGATCGTTCAAGCTCTTCTTGATCTTAAATTCAATGAAGAAACCGGGAATAAAATAGATTGGAATACTAATGACTTCCAAGTAGTAGATTCAATAAGAATCTTTGCCGAAAACTTTATCAAGGCTGTTAATACTCTCAAAAAAACAGTACCGGACTTTGAAAATATTTTCAAACCTTCGGATCAAATACTTGGCGTACTTCCAAACTTTTCCGGTGTAACAACAGAAAGTAATTTCCTTAATAAAGCCGATCAATTCTTAAACAAAAAAGATGAATATTCTGCTGCCGTTAAAGAAATACTTAAGACCGAAAAGTTTATTAATAAAAATCTTGAAAAGGCAAAAGAATTCAGAAGGTTTGTATCAGAACTTAAAATTGAGCTTGCCAAAGCTGATGTTAACAATGCCAAAATTGATAATGATATTAAAGAATTTGAAACTGCTATTTCAGATTCTATAGTAGACAACTACAAAATTATTGTTGATAAGACGCAGTTAATAAAGGATGAATATTTCAGTCTTATGACTATAGCCAATAAAGATATGACGGATACTCATTCAGCCTTAAAACAGAAAGCTGAAAAAGCCCTCTCTGAAATAAAAAAATATCCTGAAGAACTGAATAAAGAGATTATTGAAGACACTGATAAAATTATTAAGTATGCCGAGAAAAGGGTCAACCCTCAATTAAAATTGGAGTATTCCATAACTTGCGGAAATTGTAATTTGTCACTTTCAGAAATGATGAACAGCATCCTCCTTGCTAAAACAAAGGAGAACGATCTTGTTTTAATACAATCGTCAATTGTTAAAGAGGCTAAACAAACCGGCGGCAATGGATCAGGCAAGAAAAATAAGGTCAACTTCAAAGTAAAGTCAAAATTGACCGTAAAAGAATATAAAAAAGAATTGGCATCTCAGCTTAATTCTCTCTCGGCTTATGCAGACGATGATGAAGTTGAAATTAACATTGAATCTGAATAACGGGTAGCTTATGAAACTTGCAGATCATGTGCTTAAAATAAAAACGCTCATTAGCCAATCATTCGTTAACGAATTTCAAAGGATTGGCATTTATTCCGATTCCAGAAAAGACATTAGCTCCACCCCAGAATCATTGTACAAAAAAAGAAAACGCTTAGACGAAATTATTGAAAGCCATATTTCTGAAACCGGTGGTTATAAAGAAGCATACGAAAAAATTATAGATGAGTACACATTTACTTTATTCAACAGAATTGCTGCTCTTAAAGTTATGGAAGCTCAAAAGCTTTTTCCTGAAGTTATTACAAAACGTGCGGAGAACGGTAACCGTTCGTTTCAGCACAGAGCGTGGCTCGAAGAGAAACCGGCGATGATGAATGCAGAACTTGAAGGACTTTGGGAATTCATTAGAGATACTTTCAATCAACTTAGTAGCAGCATAAATCTTTACTCAAAAAATTATACTTACGCGCTTCTGCCTTCACCTATTGAACTGAACAATATAGTTGATGCATTTAATGTTGTTGAAACTGATGACAATGTCGATAGCAGCTTTTGGCAATCCGACGATGTTATTGGCTGGCTTTATGAAAGCTATAATAATACCAAGAAACAAACCCACAAAGATAGCGGCGATAAAACGGAATTCGATAAAGTGAGTTTGCAATCGCAAGTTTACACTCCTCGATGGGTTGTTGAATTTCTCGTGAACAATTCCTTAGGTAAACTGTATCTTGAAATGTATCCCGGTTCTGAAATTAAAAGCCGTTATAAAATTGCCAATGTGCCGCAAACAAGAGCTAGAGAACCTAAGCCACTGCACGAGGTTAAATTGATTGATCCGGCTTCCGGCTCCGGTAATTTTTTGCTCTATGCTTTCATCTTGTTTTACGAGTTATATATTGACCAAATTGAAAACTATGGCGCCAATTACGATGAAGATGATATTCCAAAACTGATTATTGAAAATAATTTACACGGAATTGACCTGGACGACCGCGCGGTGCAGTTAGCCCAACTCGGTTTATGGATTAAAGCAAAACAGAAAAACCGCAATATCAGTGAGTTAAAGTTCAACATAGTTTCATCCGACTTTTATTTACCCGAGTTTGAAACTGTATTGCCGATCTTTGAAATCGGTGTTTCAGAAGACTACCAATTATCTATTATCAAAGAAATTTGGGCAGACCTTCAGCAAGCCTATAAATTCGGAAGTTTAATTAAGCTTGAAGAAAAATTAAGTGTTAAACTGCCCGGACTTGTTAAAAGTGATACAGTAACCTTTTTTGACGCGCAAGTAATTGATGAATATGAACGTTTTAAAAATGATTTCTTTGTTAACCTAGAAAAAGCCATTTCCCAATATGCTATGCAAAAGGGAAATTCTTTTTTGACCGATAAAACCATGGATGCAATTACATTTTTAAAACTGCTTTCTACTAAATATGATGTTGCAACTGCAAATCCCCCTTATACTGATAGTTCAGATTACGGTCCGGAACTTAAGCAATTTATCGAGAACAATTATAAAAAACCTCTTAAATTCCATACTAATCTCTATGCTAGTTTTATAAAACGTAATTATGAACTTACTGATGAACATGGTATCATCGCTATGATACATCCTCATACTTTTATGTTCATAAAATCATTCGAAGATGTACGTAAATTAATAATTGAAAACACCCATATTGACGTTTTGGTTGATTTTGGTCTTGATAGAGTAAACCTATTTGGTCCTGGTATTTTGGTTGAAGCAACATTTTATGTGTTAAGCAAATTGACAAACCAGAATGAAGGATTATACTTTAACCTTACTACCAATCTTCAAGAGAAATTTAAAAAAGGTAAGTTTCTTGAAGCTTTAGATGATTTTATCAACAACAGAGAAAATGATAGAGCATATACCCTTGCCCAACCCAAACTCAAAATAATTAAATCTTGGCCCTTTATTTACTGGATCTCTGATGAGTTTAGGGAGAAGTTTAAGATTGATTCGTTAGAGAAATATTTTAAGGTGTCACAAGGGATGTCTGTTTCAAATAGTGAGAGATTTTTACGATTTCACTGGGAAGTCTTTAAAATAAAAAATCATAATGATTCCAATAGATTAATTAATAAATGGGTTAGATTTCCAAAAGGAGGACCATTCAAAAAATGGAGTGGTAATCTATGGCTAACAGTTAATTGGGCAAATAATGGTAAAGAATTAAAATCTTATAGAAAGGCAGTATTAAGAAACCAACCATATTACTTCCGAAGGGGTTTGACCTACAGCAGTAGTGGTTCAAAGGGAACAACTTTTCGAGTTTTGCCTAGTGATTGTGTAATAAGTGGAGGTGGTCCTGGTATTCATCAATTACTTCCGAAATATTCTTTAGAGTATTGTTTGGGTTACTTAAACTCTAAGTTCTCTTCCTATATAATTAATTGTCTTAATCCAACAGTAAATACTACACAAGGAGATCTTAATCGAATTCCAATTTTGAGTGTTGGTAGAGTAGCTGAATCTGTTATTGAAAAATGTGTTGATTCAAATATATTACTTTCAGAAGCATTATTGAGTTTTAATCTGATTGAAGGGAACTTTAATAATACACCTCTGAAATGCCAGGATTCCACATTAATAAATTCTATTACTGAATATTTATGTTATGAGAATTATTTAAATACATTGAATTCGTTAAATCAAGCACTGATAGATAAAAATATCTTGGAAAATATTAGTTTACCGGCTAATGACAAAGAAAATATTTATTCGGTTGAAGGCGAAAGCATAGGAGCGTTACCAGTTTCTCTAGTAGCAAAACAAGAATTTTTAAAAAAGTTCGATTCAACAAAGGAATTTTCACTTGATATCATTAAAGATTTTATACGTCAGCTACCGGAGAATGAATTTCATATAGAAGAGCGGGAAACAATTGAAAATGAATTCTCAAATTTATACCAAAATAACAATGATTTAGAAGAGTTCTGCATCCGCCACCATGTTAATCCCATAAATGTCTGGTATTGGTTCAAACAAAGCAATGTTGTTCCCAAGCAAAGGGCGCAGACAATAGCTATGGAGTTTCTTGCTGACCTTATCCGTGAAATATTAAATGAAGACGAAGACGGCATCGCTCCTTTAGTAAGAAACTCCGGAGAAGAAATTCTGCTCGAAAGAATAGAAAAGAAGTTCTTAGAAAAAGGCTTTAGTTTAGCACAGTATTCTTCTTTCCCAAGCATACTCGGTAAAGAAATAAACGACTATTTGTTCAATAACTTTTTCACAGAGCTTTCGGATCACTTAAATTTATTTATGTATTTACCTAAAACTCCTTTTATCTGGCATCTAACTTCCGGTCCAAATAATGGTTTCGATTGTTATATAATAATTTATAAATGGAGCCGGGATAAACTTTCTACTATTAAATCAGTGTATCTCCAAGATAGAGAATCGTCTTTAAGAAATCGTCAGTCAGATTTACTAAACGACAATTCAGCCAAAGCTCAAAACGAAAAAGATTTAATCTACAAACAGTTAAAAGAAATCAGCGGCTTTAAGCAAAAGATAGATGAACTACTCGCGGAAGGTTACAGCCCTACTCTCGACGACGGCGTGGGTAAAAATATCGCACCGCTGCAGAAAAAAGGAATTCTCGCTTATGAAGTGTTAAATGCCGGACAGTTAAAAAAATACTTAAACGCGGATTGGTAAATATGATTGATAAATGGTTCATACAAGACTTAAATTCTATTCTTGATAAAAAAGATCGCGCTGTAGTAATCTGCGAAGATGACAATGGGTTATTCTTCAGGGACTTAATACCTGCTAAATTTAAAGTCTTTGAAGCGGAAACAGTACTCGATGAATTGGAAGTAAAGTACGTAATCGAAAAAAATCATCGAGATGATAAAGTTGTTGTTTTCACAGCAATCCCAAAGGACAAGCTAAAATTCACAAGGGAATATTGCGAGACAGGTGGATGTATCGAAATTAAAAAAGCTCACAATTACATTAGTGAAAAGATATTTAAGAAACTCAATAAAAACATTCAACTACTCCAAGAAGAACTTATAACAGCGGCTAAAGTAAGCATTGGCAAGGATGATGAATACTGGCTCGATATTATTAATAAAGGTTCAGACAGAATCTTTGACATAGAAAGGGAAATACTTCCTTTCCTGAACGATCCTAAAAAGTATTGTAAAAAACTAGATAAAGACGTTAAGAAACAATTTTTCGAAAAAGTGAACGCATGGCTTGAACGGGATTTTATTAAACAGCCCCCCGAAACTTTAGCCAAAGAAGTAGCGGATAATATTTTGGACTCGTTACTAAAGTCAGATACTTCAAAAAAATTCCTATTAGTCTATCATTCATGGGCTGATTCAAATAAATATAAAAGCTCTTTAAGCGAATATGTCAATTCACTTCCCGTAAATATAACAGCAATTGATATTTGGGATGTACATATTGATCATCCTTTTGTTGAAATTGATCACAAATGGCTTGCTGAAATAAGCGCAAATCTGCAAAGCAAGGTATTTATAGAAGATAAATTGGACCTTATAAAAAAACGTAACAGAAGTTTTATTGCCTCACACGAATTGGATTTTAAATGGGGTGATGTTTTAACCATTCTTGAATTTGATGAAAGAGGCATTCAAACTATCTCCGACTTTAATCAAGCTGTTGATTATTATACTAAGCATTTTTATAAACTTGATTCGGCAATAAGGCATCTATATACAAACTTCTTAAATGACAAATCTATCATCAAGCCGTTCCAAGAAAAATATGAAAGTATTCTAATACAATTTCTTGACAAATGGTTTTCATACTTTAATGCTTATAAAGAAAACCAAACGGGTCTGGTAGAAGAAATATTAAATTCCTCCCAAGGAAAAACTGCAATAATAGTTGGTGATGGCATCTCTTATGAAATTTCACAAAATGTAATAAGTAAAATCGGCAGCAAGTTTGAAGTTGAAAACAATTTCAGATTCGGCGGATTTCCATCCGATACAATGCATAATATGAGCAGGCTTTATCTTGCTGACGGAAGAACAGAAGAACTGCATAAAAAACGTGAGGAGTTTTTAACCAGTAAATTCGGTGCAGATATTTCCTTCAGCAGTCTTGAGGATGTTAGCTATGCCGGTGACACTACGAGATTTCTTTTAACATCATGCAAGGATATCGATTCCATTGGCGAAAAGATGCAACAGAAAGCTCTGAAGTTTATTGATTCAATTGAAGATATGATTGCGGATAAATCCGAACAGCTTTTAAACATAGGTTACGATAATGTATATATCATTTCGGACCACGGCTTTGTGCTAACCGGTTTATTGGCAGAATCAGATAAAGTCGAAGTCAATTTTAACGGCAATATCTCTAAAAGTGAAAGGTTTATCAGAACTGAACAGAAGCAGACAAACCTGCCTAATCTTATTGAAATAAAACAGAGGTGCGGTGATTTTAATTTCCTCTATTTTTCAAAGACTAATCGCCCCTTTAAAACTCCTGGGGTATACGGTTACTCCCATGGAGGTATTTCGCCTCAAGAACTTATTATTCCCTTTGTAAAAATCTCAAAAGGCGGAAGCAGTATTCAAGCGTTGACAGTGACAATTTCAAATAAGGAAGAATTGAAATCGGTAGTTGGCGACATATTTAAGATTGATTTAAAAGCTGAATCGAGTGAAGGAGAACTATTTTCCAGTGATAGAAAGGTGTTAATACTATTCATGGAAGAAGGGAAACAATTTAATACAAGTGATATCATCACTGTTGATTCAAACTCAATTGTTAAAAAAGAGTACCATTTCGACGGCAAAAAACAAATTGAAATTATTCTTATAGATGCTGTCACTAAAGAGACAATCGATAGAGCGGTTGTTAAAAAAGATGATTCAAGAAATCTTGACGGTTTATTATAACGTCATTCAATACAGGAGCTGATATGAGTATCATATTAGATAGTTTGGATGAAAAATTATTAGAGCATTTTAGAGGTTTTGTTGTTAAAAAAGAACTCGTCCAAATCTTAAAAGTTGGTGAAAACGTTCCGGTATTTGTGCTTGAATATCTGTTGGCTAATTCATGTTCAACAAGTGATGAAGAAGCTATAAAAAAAGGTATGGAAAATGTAAAAAGTGTGTTGCGAGAACATTATGTCAATCCTGAAGAAAGCAGTCTTATTCACTCGAAGATTAGGGAATCCGGTAGTTTTAAGATAATTGATAAGATCAATGTTCGCCTGGATGCTAAAAAGGATAAATACTGGGCACATCTTCAGAACAGTAATATCAAAGATGCGAATATTAGTGATGATCTTGTGAACCAACATGAAAAACTTATGTTGGGAGGTGTTTGGTCTATAATTGACATGGAATATGATCCCTCAATAAAAATCGGCAATAATATTTTTCCATTTATTATAAAATCAATAAAACCAATTCAACTTTCGAACTTTGACAATTCACGTTACATTTCCAAAAGAAAAGAATTCACAAAAGAAGAGTGGGTAGATATTTTATTAAGAAGCTCCGGAATCGAGCCTGATGCAGAAGGGGTTTCTAAAAGAATGAAAATGCTGCTTTTATCAAGATTGCTTCCATTGGTTGAGTCAAATTTTAACTTCATTGAAATTGGTCCCCGCTCAACTGGTAAATCATATGTCTTCAAAGAGTTAACTCCTTATGCAGTTTTAATCTCTGGTGGTCAAGGAACGGTGGCAAAATTATTTGTTCATGGAACAACAAATAAAGTTGGAGCAGTTGGGCAGTGG
>CAJHYN010000541.1_pt1 | contig 16622 bp, 17 predicted proteins | sample 9198641 | NCBI WGS metagenome assembly CAJHYN01 (sample SAMEA7708370, study PRJEB35096) | sediment metagenome | biome: marine neritic benthic zone biome [ENVO:01000025]; feature: sediment [ENVO:00002007]; material: shallow marine sediment [ENVO:03000034] sea grass bed [ENVO_01000059] ... | reverse complement strand
TTATGCAAATAAGCCAGGCGTTTGGCAAGAATGGTGTTTTAAATCCTTTTTTAACTGCATGGTTTTCTAACTTTTTCTTTTTAATTGTAGCTGTAGTAAATATTTATAAAGTGGGCAAATAATTTCTATTTGGTTGTCATAACGAAAACACCATCCCAATCTTCATCCGGCGGATTGTCAATATAGATGCCACATCTTTTCATGTAAACTTTTGATGGCTCATCATCATACTTTTCAATCAATTCAATAAAAAATTTCGTGGCTTCTTTGAATTTCTTCTGCTTGTAAAGCTCAAGTCCCTTGAAGTAATTTTCCAAATCATTCATCTTTTTCTTTGCAGATTCTTCATCATAGTCACCGATTAATTCATATACTTTTGTGGGCTGACTTTTTCCTTTAACTCTTATTATGTCAAGCTCACGTGCGTGAAATATCTCTTTAACATTGTTATATGTTTCATGGCTTATCATAATGCTTGTGTTGTATAATTTGTTAGCTCCTTCTAATCGTGAAGTTAGGTTAACGTTGTCTCCCATAACCGTATAGTCGAATCTTTCCTCGCCGCCTATGTTGCCTACAACTACGTCCCCGGTGTTTATTCCTATTCTTATTTTTAGTTTATGTTTTTGTGTTTTGCTCCAGCGTTCATTCAATTCTTCTAATTTTTGCTGCATCTGTATAGCTGTTTGACATGCATAAAGGTGATGGTGCTGAATGTCAATCGGCGCTCCCCAAAATGCCATAACAGCGTCACCTAAATATTTATCTAAAGTACCTTTGTTATTGTTTATTATCTCAGTCATTTCAGTTAAAAATTCATTAACAAAGTGCACTACTTCTTCAGGTTCTTTATCTTCGGAAAAAGTAGTAAAACCGGCTATGTCGCTGAACATTACAGTTAAATTTTTCTTTTCGCCACCGAGCTTTAATTTATCCGGATCCGCCAGTAACTGATTAACTAAATCCTTACTAACGTAGGTACCAAACATCCCTTTTATTAATTGATTTTGTTTTCTCTCTTTTACAAAGTGATATGCGGTGCTTCCGAAATAACCAATCACAATCGAAAAGGAAGGACTAATGATTGAAATTAGATATTGATTCTTTGTAAATAGGTACACTCCAAGTTCGTAGACAAAAAATACACCTGCAACGGAAATGAAAATTGAAAGTATCTCAAACAATAAATGAAATTTAGATTTTATTTCTTTGAGAATTGAAGTGACGAAAAAAATTACTGTAGCGAAGATGATTATTAAAACAATCTCATTACTTTTTGATTGTTTTACAATGAAGTCATTCCAAATGATATTTTGGATAATATTTGCGTGAAATTCAACCCCGTAAATAATATTATCGCCTTCTTGTTCACCTTTAGAAATTGATACGGAAAGCAAATCTTTATCTTCGGGCATTGTTGAGCCGATAATTACGATTTTGTCTTTAAAAACACCGGAGTGCAGTAAACCATAATCGGGATCATCCCAGGTATTTAACTCAACCTCTAATTCAATTTCATCCTGTGTTTTGAATTCATTATCATCCAAAACATCAACAAATTTGTAATGAGGGAATGTTCTTGCAGGCCCGTAAAAATTTACTAAAACAGATGTTTGGTCAAAACGAGGAACAATTTTATCGTGATAATTAAAATGCTCATCAGTATAATCACTTGTATAAAATTGATGCCTATCATAATATTTATTTAGAAGAGCAAAACCAAATGAGGGTATCTTTCTTTGAGCAACAAAAGAAAAAATAAAAGGCCGGTACCTCCTGTGAACACCGTCAAAGTCGCTTTCTACTTGGACTATCCCAATCGAGCTATCTGCTTCGAAAAATAAACTGCCGTAATTTTCATTTTGTTTTGTTATTACTCCTCTACTCCCTTGACTGGATTCACTTATCAAGGCTTCTGATGCAGTATTAATTTTCCCGGCAACAACAACGTTATTATTTTTTCTAATTGCTTCAAACAATAGTGAGTCATTTACCTGATCGAATTGATCCATATTTGACATCACTAGGTCAATACCGATTGTCTTCACACCGGCATTGGTTAGGTTTTCAATAATCTTAGCAAAAACCGATCTTGGCCAGGGCCAGCTATTATAAGGTGATGGAATCTGATCGTAGGTATCTTGTGTAATTTCAAGAATAATTACATCAGCACTATCTTTAATTTCGTAGTTCCCTCTTCTTTTAAATCTTTCATCAATTAACTTTGATTCAAGCCTCTCCAAAGGCTCAATTGTGAAGAAAATATCTTGTGTAATTATGATTACGAAAATCGCTAATAGGAATGAAGCAGCCGCCTTTAATAAAAGCGGCTCTATCTTTTTTTTAGTCATTTGTTCAACTAAAAATTAAGTCTGGTTGTTAAACCGGCAACACTGTTACTGGAACGATCAGGAATATTGTAATACCTGAATTGGAAAATAAAACTCAAGTTTTGAATTGCATTATACTGTGCTATAAAATCGAAAGACTGTCTTTCAAAATCACCGAAACTTGGACTCAAAGATGCAGTCAGCTGCAGTTTGTCTTCCAACATTTTATAGCGACCACCAAGCGAAAAAGTAAAGTAATTATATTCCAATCCAGCAATTTCACTTGTGTAATTTATCAAACTCAAAAATGTTGTAAAGTGTTTTTTCCAGTAGCTATTTACCGACAAAGAAATCGATGTATACTCTGCATCATTATTAGCAAAGCTGTTATCTTCTCTTTTTGAGTTTACAACACTCAAAGATGTGGCGTGATCAACTCCTGCTTTAATATCGTAAGACAATCTCGCTAATAATTTATTTGTTTGATCATCGATTAAAAAAGCATTATTTGATGTATCAGTAGGAGAAATTTCGTTTTCATTGTTATAGTTTGTATATCCGAGAGTTATATTGGGAAAATTAGTTCTTGGGAAAATTGAAAGTGTAGTATTAATTGTCTGGTAAGTAGTAGTTGATACTTTTGTTTCTTGCAAATTATCTTCCAAGTTTTCATAACCCAATGATAGAAAAACCTTGTTATCAAACATTCTTATTCTATCAACAATATTTAATCCCTTAACATCTTTTCTGATAAAGTCCTGTCCAAAAGACTGGTAGTCATTGCCCCGGTAAATATATTTTACATTAAGGTTATTGCGAAAATAATTCAGTTGAAGGCCAGCCTCACCGGCAAGTGACGAAAGCTCTTGCGGATTTAGCGGTCCAACAAACTGATTAACTGTAATAAAATTGCCTACTATATCTTTTAGCCTTTTTATATCATCAGTATTGGCATCATAAATACTTCCAGGTCCAAAAACGGAATCTATTTGCTCGTCGGTAAAATCACCGGTGCTTATATCACTGTTAAAAAGACTTCCCATTGCCTGCCCGTTAAAAACAATATTCTGATCATCTATTGCGAATTTTAAATCCGTACCTACAACCGCATTTTCCTGGGGCCTTCCGCCAAATTCAATTGAACTAATATCATCTTTTGAATGCAAATAAGATAATCCCCATTGGAAATTTTCACCGCTCCCGAAAGAGGGTCTAATTGCAAAAAGATCCCTGCTGTAAGTTCCTAAAATTGCTCTACCGAAAGGATTCCCATGGAGTGATTCATTGATTGCTATCACATCCGAAGATAGAGGGGCATTCTCGCTAGTGAAAGTTTCCAAAAGCTCACCCTCAATATCTCTGTTTATTTCACCAAAAGAAGTTTGAACATTAATGAATCCTAATCTTAGGTCACCGTAAAAACCCCGAACCCTTTTACCATCAAGCATATATTTCGGAAATCTTGGATAAGTGTCTCCGCCCTTTAATGTTAACCATTCGCTCGATACAGTAGCAGAAAATCTATGCTGTGGTTGCCTCGAAGATTCTTCTTCACTTGTTAAATAAGTCTGAGCCGAAAAATCCCAATCTTCATAATTACCATTGAAATTTGCTGTTACATTATTGTACCATTGAGAATCATCATTAAATTGTTCATTTCTTGATTCCGCTTGTATGCTTCCCCTGTATTGGAATTGCGACGAAAGTTCTCGGAAGTAACCCGATCTAACCGTTTGAAAATCAGATTCAACTACATGGTAAAGGTTTCCGGTTACATCATAAGCTTCAATTCTTAATTTTTGATTCCCGGTTTCAATTGAGCCGGGAAAATTATCTGCATAAAATATAGCTAAGTCCCCTGCAAACATTACATTTTCAGTAATATTGTTATTATTTAAGAATATCTTTGTAGAGGGAACATCAATATTATCGCTAGCCTTTACAAATGAAACAGAAATAAATACATCTTCTAAAGCAATAATCTCACCTCTTGAAGGAGAAAGCAAGATGATTTCTTTATCTTTTGCGGATAATGCTTTTACAGTTATTTGCAAAGGATTAGAGGTATCCGGTGCCCCGAGCGGATAAATTTCTCTTGACCCATCTGATAAATCCACCACGATATAATATGATATGTAAGGAAGGTTGACGTCTTCGCCCGGAATTGTAAATGTAGCAAGAGTACCAATAATATTCATATCGTTGATTGAATACTCTGTAGCACCAAAAGGCAAATAAGCAAATCTTACATTAGCAATCGGTTGAGTTTGCAGCAATTCAACCCTAACATTTATTGGTTCACTCTCTTTTGCTTCACTTATATTTACTGAAGATACGATATTACTAACTTGAGCGTACAAACTATGGCAATCATTAAAGAAAGCAAATGATAAGAAAAGTATGATTAAACTTAGTTGTAAAAATTTTCTCAAAATACCCTCCAATAATATTTGATTATTTTAAATTATTTTTTGGTATCGGGTAAATATTCAATCTCTATTGAACCTTCGTTAGTCTTCATTTTTAGTTTATTAATCTCGTTCTGCTTTGTTTTTTCAACTTCATTATTTTCTTCATCTGTTGATTTTCTTACTTCAATGCTGCCATCAGTTCTAACAATTGCTGTGCTGCCTCCTGCAACATTCCCTGATGACTGATTTCCCAGAACAGAGTTAAGTGCTATTAATCCTATTTGACAAATTACAGTCGTTGTGCTGTCATCAGAAACATTTATGAGGCCTTCAGTACCTCTAATTGAAGCAACCACGGTAGGAGTAGTAAACTTAAATGATTCGTCTTCACTTTGTTTAGCAACATCAAACCCTACTTTGCCCTTAGTTATGAGTGTATTTTTATCAATCTTATTGCCTTCTCTATCTCCATAAATATGGAGTATTGAATTTTCGCGTACCCTTAACAAACCGGAACCATCGGTAAACAAAACCAAAGCCAGTGACTTGTAACCGGTTCTTATTTCCTCTCCATCTGCAAGAGGCTTACCTGTTTTTGCAATCTCCCAATCAGATTGTTCGTCAGGACGGTAACTTACGTCTTTCACAATTTTTTTAATTAAAGCGACCGGCGTTTCATCATTGAGATTATTTACTGCAGCAAACGAAATGAAGAGTATTAAAACTAATGCCAAACTTTTTAACCAAAAATTATTTGATCTCATTTTTTTACCTTAAATCTTTTTGTAGATTATTCTGGCAGAAATTTAATGCTAATAACAGCATCAGGATTACTCTGGAAATATTCCATCAAAGATTGCAATTCTGGCAATGTCATAAATGTCCATGAATTCCCGTCAAATTTTTCAACTGTAACATCTGTTAGTCTAATTTCGCCACTTTGTATTTTGGCTAATAATTGAGCAGCTTTATCGTCATCATAATTTTGAATTACATCTTTTAAGGCATCATCAACACCACCTCCTTGAATTTGAACCACTATGGGAAAGTTAAAATTTACTATTTCACTAAAAATTGTTTCCCCTCCGCTTGGACCCGGGATTTGCGCACTAACCTGGAAAACAATTTCTTGTCCGGGAAGCCATTCTCTATCAAGTAGTGTTCTCAAGTGAACACTTGTTACAACGCCAACATCTTTATTGCCAATTAAAGGAACGCCCGTGTTTAATGCCTCTTCTAAACTTTGTGAAGCATTTTCTCTAACGTTAGCATTAATAAAATAATTGGATACGCCGCTTATTACATCCCATTCAGCCAATACACCGCCTATATCTTGTTCACTGCCCGGCTGCGGCGAGCGGATTGATAATGTTTGTGTGGGATTTAGGAATTCCACTTCTTCAACATCAGAACTCAAAGGATTTCCGCTCTCATCAAATACTGAGACAGATACTTTGTAACTTCCTGTAGGTTTTCCCTTGTCCAAATTTTCTTGTGTCAAATCGGAATTTGAATCTGTATCTTTAACTTCAATTTCAGTTACACCAATTTCATCATTATAAAAACTTCTTGCAGTAAATGGCTCTGTTTCAAATGAAAAAAAGCTTTGAAAATTATTATCACCGATTCTTTTCCACTCGACATTAACTCTCAAAAATACAGTTTGACCAGGTGGATTCAATATTACCTGAAAAACACGTGGTTGGCCTGACAAATCGTTTACTGCAGCAAAAGCGGCAAACTCAATTTCCGGCAAAGGCGTAAAAATAACTAAATCAACCGTTACCCCCTGTGCCTTTGCCAAATTATTAAAAATTAGAAAACATGTTAAAAATGTTAAAACAACCTTTTTCATGTTTACCTCTGCAAACTAATATTTTTTAAATACCTTAAAATATAAACCGAACTTAGAATTATTGAAATGCTCCTCGCCCTATTCGCAATGTAAACTTATTTTTTCTTATTTTAAAGTAGTATAGTGATAGAAAACACTAATTACAGAAAATTTAATTTACTTTTTGATCTTTATCAAACTTTGCAAAGCCATACTGCGGTTGTTGAGATTTGTTTTCTAATTTTATTTCTCCAAACTTTGCTTCATATTTAACGATATTGTCATTCAAAGCGTTTAACAACATTTTTGCGTGCTGGGGTGTGGTTATAATTCTTGCTTGAACTTTTGCTTTAGGAACACCGGGAACAACCCTGGTAAAATCTATTATAAATTCTGCAGGTGAATGTGTTATTATAGCTAAGTTTGAATAAATTCCTTGTGCTTCTTTTTCTCCCAATTCAATACCGATTTGTTGCGACTTCATCTCTTTATTATTTTCCATTTAAGCTCCTTAAAATTTACAAAAAACCCGCAACCCAAATAAATGAGCTGCGGGTCAAAATCAAATTGTTTTTTCAATTATTGATACTGATTAGCTTTTTCTAAAGCATCTTCAGCTTTTTCTTTCATATCTAAATTTGTATAAACCTTGAAAAGAAGGTCCCATATTTGACCATTTTCAGGATCAAATTCATTTACATATCTTTCAAGATAGGGTAAAGCTGTATTATATTTTTCTTTGTATGTCACATCTTCCTCATCAGCCTCAGTAGCTTTATCCAAAATATCAGCACCCCATCTTACATAAGTTACAGCAAGGTTATAAATAGCGTTTTCATAATCAGGATCAATTTCAGTTGCTTTCTGTAATTGTTCTTCAGCTTCAGGAAATTTATCAGCATTCAATAACATTGAGCCATAATTGAATCTGTAATATTTATTGTTAGGCTCTGTTTCAACACCTTTCTTAAATGCATCCATAGCTTCATCTAATTTACCCGAAGCTATATACGAATTCGAAAGATGTAAAAGAATATCAGGATCATTAGGGTAATATTGGTTAGCAAGTTTCATTTGCTCAGTAGCTTTTGCATAATATTTCTCAGATACTTCTTTATCATCCTTATTCATAGAACCTTGGCTTGTCAATAATTCACCCAAAAACGAATAAGCTTCCGCAAGACCTTTGGTTTGTTCTTTATCAAGCTCACCGGTGCCTTGAACATTGTATTTTCCTAAATATAAAGCAATCTCTTTTTCAATAACAGAAATGGCATCGTCGGTTCTACCGGCATTTACATAAGCAAAACCTAAGTTTTGATAAGAAATTACTGAATCAGGTTCAATTATGATAGCGTCACTGAAAGCTTCGATAGTTTTGTCGTAAAACATATTTACACTATCTTCTGTAGTTGCTTTCGAAGCTTTGTTAAAGAATCCGACGCCTTTATTAAAACTTTGTGCCCAATAATAAAGTTTATTGTCTTCAACTTCTTTTGCAAATTTAGGCCCAATTTCAAGAGATTTGTTAAAATTGTCTAACATCAAATCAAATTCACCATCTTGTCCATATAAGTAACCCAATAAGTATAGTGCTTCAAAACTTTTAGGATTTTTTGCTACTTCTCTTTGCAAGGCTTCTTTAGCTTTATCATATTGTTCCTGTTTGATGTATAATTTTGCACTTGTCAATTCAGTTGAAGAACACTGAAATGCAGCAAATCCAAATACCATTGCTAAAAATAAACTAGCAATTACAATTTTTCTCATTACAACACCTTTTTTGTTTGATAAATAATTGAATATAACTCCGAAAAATTACTATTTTAAGACTGGAGAGTCAAGAAATAATTAAATTGCATTAGTTGCTAACCATTTATTTAACCTGATTTGCTATTCAAGCAACCAATATTTATTGATTTTACACACTAAAAAAGATATTTTTTGAAGTCGAATTAATAAATAAAGATTAGGAAGTACTATTTAAAATCCGGAGAATTTTCAATTTCATGAAAAAAAAATTATTTAAAAATTATAATTACGATTTGGATAAAAACGAATTAAAAGTTATATCAAACTTTTGCAAACAAGCTATAAATCAAATGCAGGCTGACGAACGTTTTTATGCTGATGTAAAAGCATTCAGCTCAATCCAGGATAAAATTAACGAAGGGAATGAAATTCTAAAGCTTTCAAAAGACGAATCAATTAGACTAACAAGACAATTAAAAGAAAATACGAAACAGCTAAAAATTAAGCTGGGCAAAAGTAATTTTTTAACTAAATGGTTATATAAAACTATGTATAGCCAGTACAATAACCTATTACAAAATCATTTTGAGAATTAGAATGAAAATAATAAATAAAATAATTAGTGCTCCGAGAGGAAAAGAAAAAACTTGCAAAGGATGGATTCAAGAGGCTGCAATGCGTATGCTTATGAATAATCTTGATCCTGAAGTGGCGGAAAAACCTGAAGAGTTAATTGTTTACGGTGGAATCGGGAAAGCCGCTAGAAATTGGGATTCATATAATGCTATCATTGAATCATTAAAGAAACTTGAAAATGATGAAACACTTTTAGTTCAATCAGGCAAGCCAGTTGGAATTTTTAGAACGCATACAGACGCACCAAGAGTTATAATTTCAAATTCTATGCTTGTCCCTGACTGGGCAAACTGGGATGAATTCAGAAGGCTTGAAGAGCTCGGCTTAACAATGTACGGGCAAATGACTGCAGGTAGTTGGATTTATATAGGCACTCAGGGAATACTACAAGGCACTTACGAAACTTTTGCCGAATGCGCAAACCAACATTTTGGCGGCACAGTAAGAGGTAAGTTTTTACTAACAGCAGGCTTGGGCGGAATGGGTGGTGCTCAGCCTCTTGCAGCAACAATGAATGGAGCAGCTTTTTTAGGAATCGATGTAGACAAAACAAGAATTGAAAAAAGATTAACAACAGGTTACATCGATAAAATGACGGATAGTTATGATGAAGCTATTAAACAGGTTTTAAAAGCTAAAGAAAATCAAGAAGCTTTATCGGTTGGCTTAATTGGTAATGCAGGGGAAGTTTTACCAAGATTAATAGCCGATAATATAATGCCTGACATTGTAACCGATCAAACTTCGGCACATGATCCTTTGACGGGCTATGTTCCAATGAACATGAGCTTAGCCGAAGCACTTGAACTAAGGAAAAGTGATCCTGATAAATATATAAAACTTTCCAGGAAAACTATTGTAACTCACGTAAAGGCAATGCTCGAATTCAAGCAAAAAGGCGCAATCGTTTTTGATTATGGCAACAACATTCGAGGTGAAGCAAAAGAGAACGGTGTTGAAAATGCTTTTGATATTCCTGGATTCGTTCCGGAATATATTAGACCTTTATTCTGCGACGGTAAAGGACCTTTCAGATGGGCCGCCTTATCAGGTGATCCAAATGATATTTACGAAACTGATAAAGCCGTTTTAGAGACATTCCCTGAAGATAAAGCACTTGCACGCTGGATTAAAATGGCACAAGAAAAAGTACACTTCCAAGGATTACCAACGAGAATTTGCTGGCTAGGTTATGGCGACCGTGCAAAAATGGGGAAAGTATTTAATGATCTAGTTACATCAGGAAAAGTAAAAGCACCGATCGTAATTGGTAGAGATCATCTTGATTGTGGTTCTGTTGCATCACCATACAGAGAAACTGAAGGAATGATTGATGGCAGTGACGCAATAGCAGACTGGCCCATACTAAATGCTTTACTGAATTCAATCGGTGGTGCAAGCTGGGTTTCTGTTCATCACGGTGGCGGAGTTGGCATGGGCAAATCAATTCATGCCGGTATGGTGATTGTTGCCGACGGAACCAAAGAAGCTGAAAAAAGATTGGAAAGAGTTTTAACTTATGATCCCGGGATGGGAATTTTAAGACATAGTGACGCCGGCTACGATAGAGCAATAAACAATGCAAAAACTAACGGCGTAAAAATACCGATGATCAAATAAAATTATAACGGAGATAAAATGAAAGTACTAGTTGCAACTGAAAAACCATTTGCTGCTGCTGCGGTAAATGAGATCAAAACAATTGTTGAAGAAGCAGGTTATAACTTTACTCTACTTGAAAAATATGACAGCGTAGATAATTTGTACGAAGCTGCAAACGACTCAAATGCTTTAATTGTCAGGAGTGATAAAGTAACAAAAGAAGTTTTAGACAAAGCTAACGATCTTAAAATAGTTGTTAGAGCCGGAGCTGGTTACGATAATGTTGATACAGCTTATGCTAAAGAAAAAGGTGTTGTTGTAATGAACACTCCCGGACAGAACTCAAATGCTGTTGCTGAACTAGCATTGGGAATGATGGTTTACGCAGCACGAGGTTTATTCAATGGGAAATCAGGCAGTGAATTGAAAGGAAAAACATTGGGTATTCACGCTTATGGAAACGTTGGAAGATTAGTTGCTGATATAGCTAAGGGATTTGGAATGGAAGTATCTGCATACGATCCTTTTATCCCGGCAGAAAAAATTGAAGAAGACGGTGTCAAAGTTTATAACTCAGCTGAAGAATTATACTCAAACAATCAATACATTTCACTTAACATTCCAGCCAACGAACAAACAAAAAATTCGATCAATTATGAATTGACAAGCAAAATGCCAGAAGGTGCAACAGTTGTGAACACAGCTCGTAAAGAAGTTGTTGACGAACAAGCACTTGCTAAAATTCTAGAAGAAAGAGATGACTTCAAATATTTATCAGATATTGCTCCAAACAATGCCGAAGAGTTATTAGAAAAATTTGAAGGAAGGGTTTACTTTACTCCAAAGAAAATGGGTGCGCAAACAGCAGAAGCAAATGTAAATGCAGGTATAGCTGCCGCTAACCAGATTGTGAATTTCTTTAAGAATGGCGATACGACTTTTCAGGTAAACAAATAGTTCTGATGGAACGTAACGCAGATTGATAATCTGCGTTACAAACTATTAAACAAATTTTATTTCAAACATATCATCTACAATATTGAGGTAATATGTTAATTTTATCAATTCTTTAATACCTTCAACTTCGTTTTCTGTTAAATCATAGTAAACAGAATTCAAATTCAATTTGATAAATTTTCTTATCTCTTCTTCATAATCAATTTTATCCAATATTTCATCAATCTTATCTTCAACTTTATCGTCCAATTTTTCTAAAGAAGAATTAAATTTCTCAATTGCTTCCTTAGACTTTGATGCAAAGACAAAATTAACATATGGGAAATCGATAAGATCAGCAACCTGATCAGAAAAACTAAATCCTTCGTTAAAGTTTTTCAAATCAAAATTTTCATTGCCCACAATGATATAATTCTTACCGGCTTCTCTTTCGGTATTTGCATCTAGAATAACATTCGTTTCTGTATCATATTTTTCTTTAAAAAGTATTTTTGTTAAGATTACATCATTGGAAGAAATATCACCTTGAAGTAAAATTTCAGATAATGAATTACCTTCTTGATTAAAGTAGAGAAAAGAGTTTGATAAAATATCATCAAATGAAATTGCAAACTTCTTTGAAACATAAAGTTCCTGATGTGTTAACAAATCGCAAGTAGGTATAAGTCCGATAGAATTATCATCTTGCTCAATTTCTTTGCTGATCAATGATGAAGCTAAAACTTCCAAACCGGATTTCATATCATCAGGAAGTACCAGAGCAAAAATCGCAGCGTATAAGTTTTGAGGAATTATTATTTTCATTTCTTTAAAATAAAAAAGCCGCCCCGTAAAGCGACTTTAAAATTAAGGTAGTTTTCTTATCTAACGTTCTTATCTTTAATTCTTGCTGCCTTACCTGACAACTCTCTAAGGTAGTATAATTTAGCTCTTCTAACTTTACCTTGTTTCAAAACATCGATCTTAGCGATTTTCGGAGTGTTATAAGGGAATACTCTTTCAACACCTACACCGCTTGATATTTTTCTAACAGTAAAAGACTTTCCGTTGCCGCTTCCGCTTATTTTAATAACGTTCCCTTCAAAAGGCTGAATCCTTTCTTTATCACCTTCAATTACTCTTACGTGTACTTTGATTCTATCACCGGTATTAAAAACCGGGAAATCTGATCTTTCTTGATCTTTTACTAGTTCATTTAATTTATTCATCGTTTACTCCATAGTATTATTTTTTTTCCAAATTTCCGTTAAAATTTTTGATTGTTCTTCTTTCCAGTCTTTAATTTTTTTATCATTACCAGAAAGCAAAACTTCAGGAACTCTCATCCCTTTATATTCGGAAGGCCTTGTATAATAAGGCGCTTCAACTTCTTTTCCATCCATGAAAGAATCATTTAATGCCGATTCACCGTCATTCAAAGCACCGGGTATTAACCTAACTACAGAATCAATAATAACCAATGCAAGCAGTTCTCCTCCACTTAAAACAAAATTACCAATCGAAATTTCGTCGGTTGCAAATCTTTCTCTTACCCTGTCATCAATACCTTTATAATGCCCTGCAATAATAATGATATTTTTTGCCAAGGAAAACCTATTTGCAGCAGCCTGTTCATATATTTTCCCTTTAGGTGTAGTAAAGATTATATGATCATATTTTCTTTCATCAATTAATTTTTCAATACATTCAAAGAACGGTTCAACTTTCAGAAGCATCCCTGCTCCGCCGCCAAACGGTTTATCATCTATTTGATTATGCTTATTATAAGCATAATCTCTCAAATTATGAACAACTATCTCAACAAGCTTACGGTCTTGAGCTCTTTTAACAATACTTGTATTTAATGTGCTCGCAAGAGAATCCGGAACAGCTGATATTATATCAATTCTCATCATTACTAACTAATTCACAATCATCACTTAAAGTTAACTCTTTCTTCTTAACATCAATACCTAATAAATTGCTTTTCAATGCTGCAACATACATCTCTTTCCGTTCGTCATTTTCAATTACGTAAACGTCATTTGCCGGTGATCTCAATACATCAATTAAAGAACCAATAACTTTTGAGTTCTGGATTACTTTACAACCGATTAAATCGTGAATGTAAAAAGTATCTTCAGGAAGTTTTACAGCATCATCTTCAGAAACATAAACAAACTTTTCCAATAAATGAGCAGCATCTTCATCAGAATCAAAATTTTCAAACTTAATAACAAGATCATTTTTGATGAAACCGGAATATTCAATTTTGAATTTCCTTTTGTCACCAAAAATATCAACAAAGACTGATTCCAGATCCAAAAATCTTTCAGGAAAATCCGAAAATGAAACCAGTCTTAAATACCCTTCCGCGTTATAAACAGAAACAATCTTAGCGATCAAAAAAAAATTGACCAACTCAATTTCAATCAAGTATTTTTAAGATTGCCCGTTTGCCCTCTTTAGCTGCTATAGCAGTTAATAAGGTTCTCATAGCTTGAGCCGTTTTACCCTGCTTGCCGATTACTTTGCCAACATCTTCAGCGCCAACTTTGAGAGTTAACTCAATGGTTTTCTCATTCGGATTAGCCTCTTCGATGCCAACACTTTCAGGATTATCAACAAGATGTTTAGCGATAAATTCAATAAATTCTTTCATATGAGTACCTCTCTTTTATTGAATCGGGTACATTTGTACGAGAACCTAAGAAAAAAAGAAATTACTCCGCTTTTTCTTCGGTTGAGTCTTCAGAAGCAGCACCCTTTACTTCTTCAGAATTTTTATCTTCAATTTCTTCAGACTCTGTTTTGGTTTCTTCTTCTTTAACTTCTTTTTTAACTTCTTTCTTTTTACCTAACTTAGCTAATTTCGCTTCTTGTTTTTTATTCCACTCATCCATTTGATCGTTTATCTCAACTTCAGATAAACCTTTCTGGATTAAGTTTCTTTTTAGTATTATTCCTTTTTTCGATAGAATATTTTTTACTGTTGTAGTTGGCTGTGCACCAACTCCAAGCCAATATAACGCACGTTCTTCTTTTATTTCCATTGTAGCAGGATTAGTCTTAGGATTATATAATCCAATCGCTTCAATAAATCTTCCATCTCTTGGTGAACGGACATCTGCAGCTACAACCTTGTAAACAGGTTGTCTCTTCTTTCCCATTCTTCTTAGTCTTAACTTAACAGCCAAATTTAATATACCTCCAGTTATTTATTTTCTAATTGAATCTAAAATTTTTCATTGCTTTTAATTGTTTAGCACCTTTGCCGCTAAACATTTTCATCATTTTCTGCATATCTTTGAATTGTTTTAATAGTCTATTCACGTCTTGAATAGAATTACCGCTTCCTCTTGCAATTCTTTTTCTCCTACTGCCGTTCAAGAGTTTAGGATTACTTCTTTCGCCTTTTGTCATTGATTGAATTATGGATTCAACCCTGACAAGCTGCTTATCATCAACGTCAGTATTCTTCAATGCAGAACTGATTCCTGGAACCATCCCAAGCAAAGATTTTAAAGAACCCATTTTCTTAATCATTTTTACCTGTTTAAGAAAGTCCTCAAAATCAAATTTGTTGGACATGAGTTTCTTCTCGAGATCTTCTGCTTCACTTTCATCAAACTGCTGCTGAGCTTTCTCAACAAGTGATACTACATCACCCTTGCCCAAAATTCTTGACGCCAGCCTATCGGGATAAAAAACTTCGATTGAATCAAGCTTTTCACCCAGGCTTGCAAATTTTATCGGCTTGTTTACAACCGCTTTGATTGAAAGAGCACATCCGCCCCTGGAATCACCATCAAGTTTTGTAAGAACAATGCCGTCAAAATCTACCCTGTCATGAAATGCTTTCGCAGAATTAACAGCATCCTGACCGGTCATTGAATCAACAACAAACAAAGTTTCGGTCGGGTTGACCTTTTCCTTTATAGATTCAACTTCATGCATCAAATCTTCATCAACATGAAGACGTCCGGCAGTATCAATTATAATTGTGTCAAGACTGTTTTCTTTAGCGTATCCAACGGAATCATCAGCTATTTTTATCGGTTCTTTCGAACCTTCAATTGTGAAAACCGGGACATCAATTTGTCTGCCCAAAGTTTTCAGCTGGTCAATGGCTGCAGGCCGATAAACGTCAGCGGCTGTTAGAAGAATTTTTCTGTTTGATTTCTTCAAATAATTAGCCAGCTTAGCGCTGAACGTTGTTTTACCCGAACCCTGTAAACCAACCATTAAAATAATAGTAGGGCCGCTTGGATTAACTCTAATCTCTTTGTTCGCTCCGCCCATTAATTCAGTTAATTCATCAAAAATAATCTTTGTAATTAACTGTCCCGGCGTTACAGAAGCAAGAACTTCTTTACCAAGCGCCTTTTGCTTTACATCGTCAATAAACTGCTTAGCAACTTTATAATTGACATCAGCATCTAAAAGAACACGTCTGATCTCCCGCAAGGTATCCGAAATATTATTTTCCGTTAACCTTCCCTGACCAGTGACCTTTTTTAAGGCTTTTTCAAACTTTAAAGTTAAATCTTCAAGCATTACTTTAACTATGAAAGATAATAAAAAATTTGTTTATTTCAAATGATTTAACGCTACTCATTCTTTAACGCTTCAGCCCCACCAACAATTTCAAGTATCTCAGTAGTGATTGACGCCTGTCTTGCTTTATTATAATTTATCTTAAGGGTTCTGATTAGTTCCTTAGCATTTTCAGTTGCCATATCCATTGCAGTCATTCTTGCACCAAGCTCAGCTGCATAAGATTCGAGTAAAATATTCCACATCTGAGTATTTAAATACCTTGGGATAAGTGAATTAATAATGTGCATTTTATCCGGTTCATAAATATAATCAGCATTTATTTCTTCGACGTTTTCAGCCACAGATGGTTTTACAGGCAATAGCTGCTTAACAGTCAAGTTTTGCTGAACAACAGATTTAAACTCATTATAAACTATCAACACTAAACCGGAATTTTTTCTGGACTAAAATTTGATTTTGTTGTAAAAGTAAATAATGATATAAAACAAAAATTTTTAGATAAGCATTACGATTTAGTGTTGATAGTTTATAATGAGTTTAAATCTGTTGTTCAGCAAAACT
>CAJHYN010000589.1_pt1 | contig 16689 bp, 17 predicted proteins | sample 9198641 | NCBI WGS metagenome assembly CAJHYN01 (sample SAMEA7708370, study PRJEB35096) | sediment metagenome | biome: marine neritic benthic zone biome [ENVO:01000025]; feature: sediment [ENVO:00002007]; material: shallow marine sediment [ENVO:03000034] sea grass bed [ENVO_01000059] ... | reverse complement strand
TTCAGAACCGCTAACAAAGTTGATCAAGCTGAATTAGGGTTAAAACAAACTCAATCCAAAGAAGCTTTATTACTAGATGGTATTGCTATGCAAATAAGAAAAATTCATTCTAACTTAACAGGCGCTATTGAAAGAGAAAAATCAGCAAGGCTGTCCATGGAAATAGCGATTGAGAACAGGGATCTGAATGAAAGAGCTTATCAAAACGATCTGGCAGAAGTTCAAGATTTAATAGAATCACAAATAATAGAATCTTTTATGAAGGCGCAGTACCAAATGGCTTTGTTTGAATATGCAGACCTAAAGGCACAATTAGAACAAATAATTGGTATTAAAAGCTACGAATGATTTACTATATTCATAATATATGGCTGGAATTTATCTTAAAATGAGATCGCTTATGTTTACTAAATACTACTTCCTATTTTTAATAATTTTTGGACTTGGTAATGCCGGTATAAAGGCCCAGCAAAAATTAGCTGACGAGGACTCCGGTAATAAATTTAATGTTGGAATTTCTGATCAGTTATTGCTTGATATTAATTTGGCTGATGCAAAAGCAACCATGCAGATTTTGCTGGATAAGTACCTGGAAGGAGAAAATATCAACCTCAAATCAAATGTAACGATTGCTAATAATATTGAAGCCCTGGAACGCAAGCTGATAAACAAAGAATTTGATGTTATTAACTTACTTACCACTGAGTACCTTAAATTTAAGAATAGGATTAACCTCGAACCCTTGCTTGTCCAATCATTTAATGGCACAGGCTTTTTTAGTTTTGTTTTATTGGTTAGAAAAGATAGCGGAATTAGGGATTTAAATGACCTAAGAGATAAGGACATTAAAATATTTACAAACAAAAAAAGAGAATATAGCATACCGGTAATATGGTTGAATTATTCATTAATCAAACAAAAACTTCCTAAAATTGACAACCATTTTTCAAGAGTCACTATAACTGAAAACGCGAATATGGCTGTATTGCCTGTGTTTTTTAATAATGCTTCGGCTTGTATAATCAGTTCGGAGACTTTCAAATTAATGAATGAATTAAATCCTCAGATTGGCAATGAATTAGAAATAATAAAACAATCTCCTGAATATCTTTTATCAGTATCTTGTTCAACCCCAAATATTATTGAGTCTGTTGACTATGTAAAAATGATAGTGGAATCTTCTTCTAATCTCAAAAAAACCAACAGTGGCAGACAGCTTCTTGCAATTTTTAAGCGTGACAAGGTTATACCCTTTAAAAAAGAGTTTTTAAAAAGTATAGAGGAATTAGTTAGTGAACATGATAGGCTGAATATCAACATGAGTTTGGAAAATTAAGAAAATGAAAAATTTAATAAAAATAAACTTAAGGACTGAAAAAATAGGAAAAGCCAAAAGTATAGGTATTTACTTCTTTTGTCTCACATTTTTATTAAGTAATGTAACTATTAATTCACAAAGTTCATTAGAGGAAAAAGTACCCTCGAAGTACAACATGGGTTTTTCAAATGAAATATTTTTAGATGTAGACATGCAGGATGCGAAAGCTGCATTAAAACTTTTGTCGTCAAAATATCTTGAAGAAGCCGGCTTAAATTATGAAACGGAAATAACGGTTTTTAATGATCCCGAAGCCTACCAAGAAAACGAATTAGATATAGCTTTTTTACTTTCATCGGAATTTTTAAGAATTAAAGAAGATCCAGAAATCCACCCGCTGACTGTTCCATTAATTCAAGATGATGTTTACACCAAATTTCTGTTATTGATTAAAAGAAACAGTGGCATTAGTAATTTATCTGATTTAAGAGGTAAAAAAATTGTAGTTCAGTCAAATTTCAATTTGGAACATAGCCTTGTTTTTATGTGGCTGGATATAATGTTAATCAAAAATTTTGGTGAACGGCATGATACTTTTTTTTCAGACGTTCAGGTTGTGCAAAATGGCTCTAATGTAGTGCTGCCTGTATTTTTCAATAATTCTGATGCATGCATTGTCCTGGACTATATATATGATACACTGTCTGAGTTGAATCCGCAATTGAAAAAGCAGCTTAATCCATTGATTGTTTCGCCTGGTTATTTACTTTCGGTTACTTGCATTACTAACTCATCAAAAAACAAAGAGCATGAGCAGATACTTGATGCTTTACTTAATATGCACAAAGATGCAAAAGGGAAACAACTGCTGACAATATTTAATACAAACCAACAAATTAGGTATAAAGAAGAATACCTGGAAAACGTAAAAAAAATAGTCAAAGAGTACAATTACCTTGTTAATAAACCAACTTTATATAACTATACCAAGAAATAAGAGTGAAAAACAACTTAAAAAATACTATGATCTTCTTTTGCTTTATTGTAATTGCTATTACATCGATAAAAGCTCAAGAAAAAAATGGAACTCGTCCCAAGTATTCTATTGGTTTTTCGAACGAAGTCTTCCTAGATGTAAACCAAAGGGATGCTAAAGCAGCGTTGAAAATTCTTTCCTCCAAATTCATTGATGAATCAGGCTTAAATTACGAGCCTGAAGTAAATATTTTCAATGATCTAAAGACATTGCACGGAGAAGTAATAGAAGATAAGCTAGACCTTGTTTTTATGGTTACTCCGGAATATCTAAAGATAAAAGATGAAGTGCAAATCTATCCTTTTACAGTCCCCCTAATTCAGGAGGGTGTTTATTCAAAGTTCATACTATTGATCAAAAAAAATAACGGTATCAATAGTTTAGCCGATTTGAGAAATAAAAAAATAATAGTTCAGTCTAACTTTAATAAGGAAAACAGTCTTGTCTTTATGTGGTTGGATCTCATTTTAATGAAAGAACTTGGCGAAAAACATAATACATTTTTTTCAGATGTGGAGATAATTCAGAAAGGTTCAAAAGTAGTGCTGCCGGTATTTTTCAACAATACGGATGCATGTATAGTTTTTGATTATACTTACAACACATTAATAGAGCTGAATCCTCAAATAGAAAGACAGTTAGATACTTTGAAAATGTCACCTCAATATATGTATTCGCTTGCTTGTATTACTACTTCGCCTAAAAACAATGAATATGATGCGATGCTTAATGCAATGTTGAATATTCATAAAGGCACAGACGGGAAACAATTCTTAAGAATCTTTAAGGTAGATCAAGAAGTTAAATACAAACCCGAATACCTGGAAAGCGTGATTAGCTTATTAGAAGAACATAAGATGTTATCCGCGAATAAATCAAAAAAGATAGGACAAAAAAATTTTTAGACTGCTTTTGCATATTAATAAAAACAGCAAACATTTTTTACGGATGAAAACTTTATTTTTATCCACTGTTTGCATAGTAATGCTCGTTGAGCCAATTCAATTATTTTGCCAGGAAACTAATGATATTACTATACTGAGAGTTGGTGTAAAGCAAAGTTATTCTATGGAATTAAAGCAACAAGACTTTAAAGCGGCATTTACAATATGGAATAACATGTACACAAAAGGATTAAAAGAGAATTATAATGTAGACGTTGATTTACAGTTTTCTTTGTATGAAGATTTAAACTCTCTTGAAACAGATTTATTAAATGATAAAATTGACTTAATTGGTCTGCCTATCCATGAGTACTTTGAATTAAGCAGTGCTGACCGATTTGAAACTGTGCTAACAGGAATCTCAAGTGATAGTAAATATGAACAATTTGTTTTACTGGTTCATGAAGATTCAGGTATAGAAGATATTGAAGATGCCGAAGGGGAAAAGGTTTTTATATCCTCAGACCCATTATCAGAATTGATGAAGATATGGCTCGAAGTTTTTTTGCATAAAAACGGATTACCGAATTCGGAAAATTTCTTTAGCAGCCTTTCAGCAGTTGAAAAGGAATCTATGGCTATTTATTCATTATTCTTTAACAAACGTGATTGCGCATTAATAAAAAAGACCAGTTTCGATATTACTGGCGAATTAAACCCCCAAATAAAATCCAAACTAAAAGTAATATCACTTTCACCCGAGTTTATATTAAATGTGGTTGCAATAAAAAAGGGTTATGACAATAAAGTTAAGCAATTCTATATTAACTTATCTACCGGTCTACATTTAGTTCCTGAACACAAGCAAGTTTTGGATTTGTTTAAAATGAAAGAAATAGTTACAATAAATGAAGACGAATTACTAAATGTAAAAGAGTTATTCAAAGAATTTAGAAGTTTGAACAAGCTAACTTTGGATAAAAAATAATGTCTGGCATGAAATTATTAGGGATATACATAATATGTATGATGTTAATTATTCAGCCAATTATTTTGTTGAGTCAGCAAGGGACTGATGTTGTAAACAAATATCAACTAAGAATCGGTATTACAAAAACATATTCGCTGAATACAAATCAACAAGATCTAATTGCTGCCTTTAAATTATGGACTAATCTTTACTCAAAAAAATTACATGAAAGCCACAACATAGAAATTGATGCACAGTTTACCCTGTATAAAAATCTCGAATTACTTGAAACCGATATAAATGAGAATAAAATAGATCTTCTTAGTCTTCCTATTCAAGAATATTCAAAGCTAACCGGTGCAGAACGTTTTGAACCAACTTTGACAGGAAATACAACTGAGAATAAATTCACCCAGTTCGTTTTGTTAGTTCACAAAAATTCCAATTTGGAAGCTATTGAAGATTTAGAAGGAAAAGATATTAATATGCCTGAGGCTGGCTTTAGCGAACTAATGAAAATATGGATGCAAGTTGAGCTTTATAAAAATGAATTGCCTAATTTTGATAACTTCTCCCATAACATTTTAACCACAGAAAAAGAAAATACTGCAATCTATTCTGTTTTCTTTAATCAAATCGATTGTGCTTTAGTGAGGAAAAGTACATTTGATATCGCAAACGAGCTAAATCCTCAAATTAAATCCAATCTAAGGGTGATATTAATTTCACCTAAGTTTGTAGCTAATTTAACCGCCATTAGAAAGGATTACGATCCTAAAATAAAGGAACTTATTGTTGATGTCACGACCAAATTTCATCTAAATCCTGAGGATAGGCAAATCCTTAGTTTATTCAAATTTTCACGAATGCATGAATTAAATGAAAACGATATGGCTAAAGTAAACAAGTTATTTAGCGAATATAGAAATTACAATATGTTAACTTTAGATAAGAAATGATGATAATATGAGATTGATCCGAAAATTCATAATATTTACGATATTAATTTTCCATACTTATCCTTTAGGCCAGCAAGAAACCGCTACGGCTGAGAAGTATCTAATGAGAATAGGGGCTACACAAACATACTCTATGGATGTTAAACTACAGGATTTAAATGCTGCTTTTAAGTTATGGACTAATTTATACGCAAAAAGATTGTCTGAAAATCATAATATTGAAGGCAATGTAGAATTTAAGTTGTATGAAAGCATAAAACACCTCGAATCTGATATAAACGAAAATAAGATAGACCTTATTAACTTACCCATTCAAGAATATTCCAGATTAACTAGGAACGAGCATTTTGAACCGACTTTGACAGGAAATACAACCGAGAATAAATTCACTCAGTTCGTTTTGTTAGCCAATAAAAGTTCAGGTTTAGAGACCATAAGGAATCTTGAAGGTAAGAATATTATTATGCCTGAAGCAGGCTTAAGCGAGCTCATGAAAATATGGCTCCAAGTAGAGCTGTATAAAAATGAATTACCAGATATTGGTAATTTTTTTAACAGTATTCAGAATACTGCTAAAGAAAATATGGCAATCTATTCTGTTTTCTTTAACAAAATAGACTGTGCCTTAGTGAGGAAAAGTACGTTTGATATTTCCAGTGAATTGAATCCTCAAATTAAATCAAACCTAAGGGTAATCTCGGTATCTCCTGAATTTATAGCAAATTTAATAGCTATTAGAAAAGGTTATGACCCGGATGTGAAAAAACTTATTATCGAAGAAACGACAAAATTTCACCTTAAGCCGGAAGACAAACAAGTTTTGACTTTATTTAAATTTGCACGAATGCATGAATTAAATGAAGAAGATATGGAAAATGTAGAAGAATTATTCGATGAATATAAAAAATACAACATGTTAACTTTTGATAAGAAATAATGATCTTAAAATGAAAAACTTTATTTACATATTATTGTTCACATGCCTGTCGATTCCTCTTCCAGGGCAAGTTAAAAATACTTCAGGAAATCAACAGCTACTAAGAATAGGAATTCCCCATACATATTTACTTGATGTTAAAGAACAGGATGCAAGTGCCGCGCTAAAAATCTGGGCAGATTTCTATAAAAGGAAACTACAGGAAAAATCCAATATTGGGATACACATGACTTTCACTCTTTACGATGATCCGAAAGAATTCGAAGAAGACCTTATTAAAAATAAGATTGATTTAATAAGCATACCGATAGAAGACTATTACAGATTAGGCGGTATGGATCTTTTTGATCCGGTAATTACCGGTAATCCAACCAGTGAAAAATATACCCAATTTGTTTTATTAGCACACGTAGATTCAAAATTAGAAACCATTAAAGATATTGAAGGCAGCAATATTATTATGCCGATGACATCTGTAAGTGAATTAATGAGGACATGGATAGAGGTTGAGTTGTTTAAGAATCAGCTGCAAAGTTTTGATAAATTCTTTAAGACCATTACAAAAGCCGATAAGGAAAACATGGCGATTTATTCGGTCTTCTTTAACAAACGTGATTGCGCTTTGGTAAGAAAAAGCACGTTTGATATTGCAAACGAGTTAAACCCGCAGATTAGCTCTAACTTAAAAATAATTTCTATATCACCAAAATATATATCCAATGTAACTGCAATCAGAAAAGATTATGATCCTCAAATGAGCAAACTAATAATAGATTTATCAATTCAATTTCACAAAACCCCTGAAGATAGGCAAGTATTAAACTTGTTTAAAATTAAGCAGCTGCATAACTTAAATGGCGAAGAATTAATGGGTGTAAAGGAATTGTTTGCAGAATATAAGAATTATACTATGTTAACATTGGATAAAAAATAATATTGTATATGAGATTGATTGTATACATAATAATGTTGATTGCTTTACAAATTTCTTTATTGTCTCAGCAGAAAGAAAAGTACCAGTTAAGAATAGGAATCCCTGAGTCATATTTAATAGATTTACAGGAACAAGATGCAAAGGCAGCATTGGAAATATGGACTAACCATTATGTTAAAAATTTAAAGGAAAGTTCCAAAATTGATCTTGATGCTGATGTTTTTTTGTATAAAGATTTGAAGCTCTTTGATGCTGATTTAATCAAAAACAAAATAGACCTTGTTAGCATACCTATTCAAGATCATTATAAATTAATTGGTATGGATCATTTTGAACCAATATTGACGGGTAATACCACGAATAATAAATTCACGGAATTTGTTTTACTGGCTCATAAAGATTCCGATTTAGAAAGCATTATTGATCTTGAAAGAGAAAATATTATTATGTATAATTCTGCTTCAAGCGAACTAATGAAAACATGGCTTAATGTCGAGTTATTCAGAAACGAATTGCCGAACATTAATAGTTTTTTTGAGAACATTAAAATAGTTGAAAAAGAAAATATGGTAATTTTTTCGGTCTTCTTTAATAAACGAGATTGCGCTTTGGTCAGGAAAAGTGTTTTTGACATAGCCGGTGAGTTAAATCCTCAGATAGTATCTAGCTTGAAAGTACTAGCACGTTCACCCAAATACATAGCTAATCTAACAGCATTAAGAAAAGGATATCCTCCCCAAATGAGGAAAGTTATTATTGATGTTTCTACTAAACTGCATTTAACTGCGGAAGACCGGCAAGTATTAAGTTTATTCAAAATTAAACAACTATTTACCTTAACAGAGGAAGAGCTTACAAGCGTAAAGGAACTTTTTGAGGAATACAAAAAGTATAATTTATTAACATCTGATTAAGAATAGTTATATGAAATTATCATTTTTACATTCAATTAGCTCTTTATACAGTCGTAAGAGTATTGCCTTCAAAGTAGCGGTGTTGGCCTGGATCATCATAGCATTAACAATAACTGCATTTATAGTGTTTAGTATTCCTTATCAAAGAGCTACAATAATAGAAAGAATGAAATCGGAAGCAAGTGATATTGCTGCCTCAATTGTTCATGCTAACTCTTCTTCCCTTATTACAGAAGAATACAGTTATATAGTAGAACATTGCGTTAACCTTGTTAAAGGCAGTGAATCAATTCTATATATAACAATTGTAAAAAACGACGGACTTGCATTAGTATTTCAAAATTCCGGTTGGTCTATTGACCCTTCAAAAGAAAAATGGATTTCGATGATACAAAATAGCGAAAGCCAATTTATTTATAGTGATTTAGCTAATCAGGAGGTTTTTCAATTTCCTTATAAATTTAATTATTCCGGGATTGACTGGGGTTGGATAACTGTAGGATTATCATTGGAAAGGTATAACAATACTCTGTATGATTTGTCTGTACGAACAACAACACTTGGCCTTATTTTAATAGTTTTTGGCTTAATTGCTTCGCTGATCTTTGCAAGAAAATTAACAAGTCCCATAAGAATTTTAGACAGTGTTACCCAAAAAATAGCTGAGGGTGATTTAGAGGCAAAAGCTAATATCAAGACAGGCGACGAACTTGAAAGCTTGTCGCAATCTTTTAGTATAATGACAGACGCAGTAAAAAAATCCCGCGACCAACTGGAGTTAAGGGTTCAAGAAAGAACAGCTATGTTAGCAAGAGCCAATGAAGCTTTAGTTAATGAAATTAACGAAAGGAGAAAAGCACAAGAATCTTTAAATAAATATAATTTCAGGTTAGAAGCGTTACAGGAAATTTACAGAGGAATTATCAAGGCGATCTCTGTAAAAGAGATTATCCAACAAACATTATCAAATCTTAATGCAAATCTTCTGTCGTTTAAGAGAGCAAGTGTTTCGCTGTATAATGTTCGGAAATACTCAGTAAATGTATATGTTCTATCTAAAGATAATGATGGTAATATTAAAGAATCAACAGAGTCTTATAGTTTAGGTGATTTCAATTCAGTTTCATTATTTAATCAAAGAGGCTATAAGGTGATGAATGATTTAGATTCAATAAAAAAGAACAAATCAAAAATGGAGAAAATAATTTATGATAAGGGTTTAAGATCATATGCTTCTTTTCAACTTCTTTTTCAGGAAAAAGTAATTGGAGAATTAAATATTGCTTCCGATAGAAAGGAGGTTTTCAAAGACGATATCATTAATACAGCTTTTGAAATAAGCAACACTTTGGCATTAGCAATTGCGCAGGCAGATTTACAAGAAAATATTAAGATGCATGCCGAAAACCTTCAAAGGTCCCTTAAAGAAAAATTAGTATTATTGAAAGAAGTTCATCACAGGGTAAAAAATAATCTGCAAATAATTTCTTCACTACTCTATTTACAATCCCAAAAAAGTAACGATGAAAATGTTCTTAAAACTCTTATAGATAGTCAAAGCAGAGTTAGGTCTATGGCATTGGTACATGAGAAAATTTATAAATCAAGTGATTTCACGCAAATAAATGTATCTGATTACACCAAGAGCCTTGCCGAAATGATTGTAAGGTCGTTTAACGAAATTTCCAATAGGGTAAATCTCTCATTAGATATTGTTGAAGATATGTTTCTGCCAATTGATATTTCGATACCTTTTGGATTGATTGTTAATGAAGTTTTAACAAACATCATGAAGCATGCCTTTACAGAGCAAAATAAAGGTAATATCGCAATTAGTATTTCGAAAAATGATGATGAAAAAGTAACGGTTTCAATCAAAGACGACGGCAAAGGCCTGCCGGATGACTTTGAAGAAAGATCAAAATCTTCTTTAGGAATGCAGCTAATTCATAACTTGACTTCGCAAATTGATGGTGAATTAACATTTGCCAACGAAAATGGAACACATTTGAAGATAACCTTTTCCATACCTAAGATTGAAAGTTCTGACGAGACTACCTATGCTGAATCTTCAATTCTATCCTAATAATTAATGAATAATATTTTCAATAAGTTTTGAACTGTAAATATGACTACAGTTAATTTTATTATTTACAGCTATTTTTAAGAATAAATTTGTGAAATAATGACAAGCAAAAATGCATTGATAGTTTTTGTAAAATATCCTGAAATTGGAACTGTAAAAACCAGGCTTGCCGCAACGACGGATAGAGAATTTGCATACGAATTTTACAAATTATGCTGTTCTCATATTTTTAGCGAGATAACAAAAATAATTTCAAATGATTTAAGGTGCTTTGTATTTTACACTGGTTCTAAAGATGTGAATCTAATGAAAGAATGGCTTGGATATGATTTTGATTATGCCGATCAACGGGGAAGTGACTTAGGCGAAAAAATGAAAAATGCTTTTAAAAAAATTTTTGAATGTGGTTATTCGAGAGCATTGATTATTGGAACGGATATTCCGGACATTACGGGGAAAATAATTTTGGAAGAGTTCGCAAATCTTGAAGAATATGATTATGTAATCTCACCCTCTGCAGATGGAGGATACAATTACCTGGGAATGAAAAAGAATAATACAAATTTGTTTGATGATATTCGATGGAGTACCGAAGAAGTTTTGGATAAGACATTAAACAAAATTCGAGAAGATTCAAATAATTACAGAATTGCCGGTGAAATGATAGACATTGATACTGAAGATGAATTGTATTCATGGCTTTATCATAATCACGGAAACGAAGAGTTGAAAACGAAAGTTGAAAAACTTATTGATGAAAGGAATAAAAGCTTTTGAGAAATTATTGGATATTACTTTTTCCTGTCTTGATATTTAAACAATTGTCTGCTCAAGCTGATGAGCATAAATTATTTACCACGATTCTAAATAAATATGCTTCGAACGGATTAGTAAATTACAAAGACCTTAAAAACGATAAAGACCTTGAAAAATATTTAGAGGTGCTTTCCAATATTAACCCTGAAGAATTTAATGACGATAATAGCGAACTTGCTTTTTGGATCAATGCATACAACGCATTTACATTAAAAGTAATTGTAGATAATTATCCCCTCGAAAGTATTAACGATTTGCATTTTGGCGGATTAATAATCGGGTCTATACTTGGCAAGACAATTTGGGATGACGATTTATTTCTAATTAACGGAAATAAGTACTCCCTTAATGATATTGAACACGATATTATCAGAAAAAAATTTAATGAACCGAGAATTCATTTTGCTGTTGTGTGTGCCTCGATAAGCTGTCCGCCTTTATTAAATGAAGCATACGAAGGCTACAAGATAGATGAGCAATTGGAGAATCAGGCTATCGCTTTTTTTAATGACGAAACAAAAAATAGGTTTGACTCGAATAAAAGAATTGCTGAAATTTCAAAGATAATGAGCTGGTATGAAAGCGACTTTGGAGATTCCGATAGTGATGTATTGTTGTACATCTCAAAATTTATTAACAAAGAAATAGCTGAAGATATTTTGAATAAGTTAGATGACTGGGAAGTCGATCATTTGAGTTATGACTGGGGACTCAACGAGATAAAATAATAATCTCAGTAACTTATGGAAAATCCATAAATTATAAACTTTGTCTCACTGAACTTGTCGAAGTGGGATAGATCTACGCGATTTACATGTTTCGACGAACTCAACATGACTGACTAAAATTTTTCATAAGTTCTAAAGTAAGGTCGTAATGCCTGTATTATTTGTTTTTATTTTTATATAATCATTTTATGAATTATCAAAAAAGCTTAAATACTAGTGCTGTAGTTTTATTTACTAACTCTCCTGAAAAAGATGCATTGTTAAAATACACTTTAGGTAGTGAGAAAGATATAATTCCTCTCATTGATTTTTTCAATGGTTCACTTAAAAAAAATATACAAACTATTCAATCATCAAAGTTTGATTCCTTCCTTTCATCTGAAGAAGATTTATTGAAGTTAAACTCAAGAACTAAATTTATTGAACAAGAAGGTGATTCGTTTTCCGAAAGATTTTATAACTGTTTAAATTTAGTTTTCGATTTAGGATATGAAAAAGCTTTAATTATTGGGAATGACACCCTTCAAATAAGCCAGTCAAATGTTTTATATTCCTTAAGCAATACAAAGAAAGGGAAGACAGTAATTGGTCCTTCTAATGACGGCGGCTTTTATCTCTTATCTATTGCAAAAACTGATTTTCAAAAAATTAAAAAGAAAGACTTTGACTCAATTCGTTTTCAAACTGAACACACTTTAGACGATTTACAAAAAGTATTAAGACAAAAAAGAATTTCGTTTCATCTATTGCCAAAAAGAGATGACTTTGATTCAATCAATTCAATAATCAGTTATTATGAATCGATAAAACAGTTGCAGTCTATCTATTCTGCACTTTGTTTATTGAGATTTATTAAGCTGAATTATAAATTTAACATTTCAGAATATATTTTAACACTCGGTATATCTTATCTCATATCATATCTAAAGGCGCCTCCTGTTTTAGTTTAATTATTCAGTTAAGTACGAACTAATTGATTACTAAACAGAGGTAAAAGTGGAAACATATTATAATCCTGCCGACCTGGCAAAATTTGGAGAAATTGGGGAAGGCGCTCCTGAGCTCTGGAAAAAATTCAGTGAGTGGTATGGTGAAGTTTTTAAAGAAGGCGCTTTAAGTGAAAGAGAAAAATCATTGATAGCTTTGGCAGTATCACATGCTATTCAATGCCCTTATTGCATTGATGCTTATACTAAAGACAGCCTTGAAAAAGGAGCAGACCTTGAACAAATGACTGAAGCCGTTCATGTAGCGAGCGCTATTCGCGGAGGAGCTTCACTTGTTCATGGTGTTCAAATGAAAAACGTAAATGAAAAGCTTACTATGTAAGGGAGAGGAAAATAACAGTGGAAGCAAGACATAAATCAATGAAGGCCTTTGGCGAATCTTTAGCTGACGCAAACGAGCAATTGAAAATTATTAATCAACAGGGTAGCTTACCTTTCTTTGATGATAAGTACAAAGAAACCGGCGAAGAAGAATTAAAAGCAGGCAAAACCGAAATTTTTCAAGTTAACTTGGGAAAAATGTGTAACCAGGTTTGTAAGCATTGTCACGTTGATGCAGGACCGGATAGAAGAGAAATAATGACAAAGGAAACAATGCTGTTATGTTTAAAGGCGTTATCGGAAACAAAAATTCCAACGGTTGATTTAACAGGCGGTGCTCCTGAGATGAATCCTAATTTCAAATGGTTTGTTGATGAAGCAAAGAAATTGGATAAACATGTAATGGTCAGATCAAATTTAACAATTCTTGAAGCAAACGGATTTGAAGATTATGCTGAATTTATGGCAGATCATAAAGTCGAGATAATTTCATCACTCCCTTACTACAGGGCTTCATATACTGACAAACAAAGGGGAGAAGGAGTTTTTGAAAAATCTATTGCGGCAATAAAAAAGTTAAATGCGCTGGGTTATGCAAAGGAAGGATCGGGTTTAACCTTCAATTTGGTTTACAATCCGGTTGGAGCTTTTTTGCCGCCTTCGCAAGCCGGACTTGAAAAAGACTATAAACGTGAATTAAAAAATAAGTTTGATGTTGAGTTTAATAGTCTATTTACAATTACGAACATGCCTATAAGCCGTTATCTCGATTATTTAATAGTATCCGGGAACTATGAAAGCTACATGAATAAATTGGTTGAATCATTCAATCCGGTAGCGGCATTAAATGTAATGTGTAAAAATACTTTGTCGATTGCTTGGGATGGCTATTTGTATGACTGCGATTTTAACCAGATGCTTGAAATGCGAGTAAACCATGGAGCTCCTAAACATATAAGTGAATTTGATATAAGCATGTTGGAAGGTAGAAAGATTGTGACTGGACAGCATTGTTACGGATGTACAGCAGGTGCCGGCTCAAGCTGTGGTGGAGCTACTGTGTAAAGTTTGTAAATAAAGAAAATTTCGGGGACTGCTTAATAAATTGTGTTGTCATCACGAGTTAAACGAAGTAATCCCCTTTTTCAAGATTGCTTCGTCGTAAACTCCTCGCAATGACCATAAAAGATTTTGAGACACAATGCCTTAATAATTTTATTCTTCTAATCCTATTTCAATTCTTTTATTAATCTTTCCTTTGCTTTTGTGTTTCAAAATTTTGATTCTGCCAACCTCTTTCGTATTAGCTACGTGTGTACCGCCATCAGCCTGAAGATCCAATCCTACTATTTCAATTGTTCTGATAGTCTCTAAGGCTTCGGGAAGAAGATTGATTTTTGTTCTTATTAAATCGGGAATTTTAAAAGCTTCTTCACGAGGCAGTAAATTTATTTTCACATCTCTTGCATTTTGTACTTCTTCATTTAGTTTACTCTCTATTTCTTTCACAAATTCTGCTTTCAGGCTTTCAAACTCAAAATCTAGTCTGCCTCTAAGTGGCTCCATATTACCACCGGTTACTGATGCTTTATAATCCCGCCAAACAACACCACATAGAATATGACATGCAGTATGAGTCCGCATTAATTTATAACGCCTTTCCCAATCTATCTTACCGTGTACAATGTTACCTAATTCTGGTAAAACTCCTTCAATGAAATGGTGAACTATGTCTCCGGCTTTTTTCACTTTTGCAACATTATACTCTTTGCTTTCAGAGATCAATTTCCCTTTATCGCATGGCTGGCCACCTCCTCCGGGAAAGAAAACAGATTTGTCGAGTACTACTGAATTTTCCTCTTCGTTTATTTCAATTATTTTTGCTTCAAATTCCTTTAGGTAACTGTCAAGCTGATATAAATTTTCTGTCATTAAATCCCCCGGTTTATTTTGAAAATAGGAAAATAAATTAACTAAAACTTCATTGACATTTTAATATTTGCCCGTTTGTACTCGCTTTCACGTAACTCTACCTTTTTGAAACCGAGTCTTTCGTAAAGATTAATAGCCGGAGCCAATTTTGTATCTGAAACTAAATAAATTTCTTTTGCTCCAAGTTCTTTTGCTCTTTCTATGATCGCTAAACCTATTTTTTTACCAATTTGTTTACCACGGTATTTTTTATCCACTGCCATTTTTGACATTTCGTAAACATTGTTTCCATCATTTATTAAAGCAACAGTTCCTACTATCTCTCCTTCATATTCCGCAAAAATGATTTCACCGCCTTTATCAATTATATATTGCTTCGGATTGTCCAACAATTTTGCGTCTTGTTTTTCAACCACATAATATTTTTTAATCCAATCATAATTTAAGTCCGCGAAATATTTTGCAAGGGAAGGCTTAAAGCCGATAATTGTTACCTCGTCCATCTTTGATGCTTTAATTTTTTCGTTTGCTCTTTCAAAGAAGCATTTCTCTTTGAGAGTATTTTCCATCTCCTCGACGGCAAAAAGTAAATTGTTAGTATGATCAGCAAACATTTCGATTATTGTTTTTGACATTCCATCCCAAAGAGGCTGCATTTTCGGAATCATTTTCAAAGCCTTATCTGTAAGCGATAATTTCCTTTTTCTGTTATCGGATTTATCAGTTACTGAAACTATCAGTTTTTTAGCTTCAAGCTCTTTTACAAACTGGCTTATTGCAGGATGGGTTAGTCCCAATCTTTCGGACAGTTCCATAACACCAAAGCTGCCTTCTTTATAAAGTAAATAAAACACAGGGAACCATTTCGGATTAAAGTCAACATCATTTTCAGCATATACAGCTTGGACGTCTTTCATAAACATGTCGCTTAGCCTTTTTAACCTGCTGCCAAGTACTATTTCTCCAAATTCTCTCATTCCTACTCCAAATGTTAATTACTAATAATTATTCGTAAGTACTTACTAACTTAATTTTTTTTCGTTATCTTGTCAAGTGTTTGAAATTTCTTTGTAGGTTTTCAAAAAATATGAACAAGTGTTTTGAAATAATCTTCGAAGATTTTGCATATAAATTGATAAATAGTCATGGATATAGTTTATCTAAGAATAATTGTCAACGTTAGTCTTGACATGCAGAATTATTTGCATTATATTGAAATGTATTTGATAATAATTCGAAAAGGAAAATGGATCAAGTAGACAAAAAAATTTTGACGCTTTTACAAGAAAATAGCCGCATAAGCAATTCTGAAATTGCTCGGCAAATTGGTATGGTACCCTCAGGTGTTTTGGAAAGAATAAGAAAACTTGAGGAAAACGGCTACATTGAAAAATACACTGCTTCGTTAAATCCGGAGAAATTGGATTTAGGGCTGCTGGCTTTTGTATTTGTCCGTACTGATGATATGGCCGGTGAGTGGAGTACTGCTGAAGAACTTGCAAAATTGAAGGAGATTATGGAACTCCACCACGTAGCGGGAGAGGATTGTTATTTATTGAAGGTTAGAATGGCAAGTAACAAGGCACTAGCAGATTTTATGCGTGAAAAATTATCTAAAGTAAAAAATATTAAATCTACCAGAACGGTAATTGTGCTTGATACTGTAAAGGAGACATCAAAAATTCAATTGCCTGAACTGGACTAAATAGAGGCGGCAATGAGAGACGGGAGACCTTATTTGACAAACACCCAAAATGCACCGGCATTAAAAGTAGTATTAGTGTTTAGCGCTATTTATTTGACCTGGGGTTCAACATATCTTGCGGTACGCTATGCAGTTGAAACTA
>CAJHYN010000163.1_pt1 | contig 16810 bp, 16 predicted proteins | sample 9198641 | NCBI WGS metagenome assembly CAJHYN01 (sample SAMEA7708370, study PRJEB35096) | sediment metagenome | biome: marine neritic benthic zone biome [ENVO:01000025]; feature: sediment [ENVO:00002007]; material: shallow marine sediment [ENVO:03000034] sea grass bed [ENVO_01000059] ... | reverse complement strand
TTTTCTTATTCCAATTTCTTTCGTTCTCTCGTCTGCTGTAAAAGCAGCTAGCCCAAACAAGCCAAGGCAGGCAACTATCAAGGACATCACTGAAAATATCATTGTAATTAATTGTGTTTGTTTCTGATTTTCGTAAAGGCCTTCAATCCGCTGATCCAAAAAGCTGTACTCAAATTGTTCGCCGGAAAAAGACTGCTCCCATGAATCTTTCACTAAGCTGATTGATTCATCAATATTTCCCGGGGCTACTCTAACAGAAATAGAAGTTACATAATTTGGGTCAAGAAAAAACGCCATCGGTTCGATTTTGTAAAGCAAGGATTGAAAATTGAAATCTTTCACAACTCCAATTATCGGACGTGCTTTATTTGTGTTATCGCCCCTGCTTAAAAATTTGCCAATTGCTTCTTTGGGAGTATATCCAAGTTTAAGTGCAGCGGTTTCATTGAGTATAATTGCTCCCGCTGTATCTGTCCCAAATGCCTCTGAAAAATTTCTGCCAGCCATTAATGGAATTTTGTAAGTTTCTATAAAATCGAAATCAACAAACATAAAAACTGATGAGAAGTGGTTCTCAGTATTTTCGAAATCATAAAGATTTCCGTTGCTGTAAACCGGGTCCCCGGGAAGATCGCCTGATCCTGAAATAGATAAAATATTACTATTCGAAAGAAGTTTTGTTTTAAACGATTCGAAATTTTTCGGTACGTTTGAACTTCTTGCCGGAAGGATAACAATATTTTCTTTTTCAAAGCCGATGGATTTAGTTTGAATGAAATCCATTTGCAAATACATAATCAGTATCCCTATCAAAAGGGAATTGGAGATTGCAAACTGGATTATCACCATACTTCTTCTGAAAACCGATTTCTTACTTAATTTTTCCGAACCTCCCTTGATGACTGATGCAGGCTCAAAACTTGTTAAATAAAACGCAGGGTATAAACCCGCAATCAATCCAATAGCTAATGTGATTCCGGCGAAAATTATAAAGTTGTTGTCTTGAGTCAAATCATAAATTGAAAGATTACCATGAAATGTTGAATTGTAAAACGGGATTAAAAAAAGTAAAAACACACAAGCCAGGATTGCTGAAATAATTGTCAGTAATAAAGATTCTTGCAAAAACTGATATCGAAGCTGATGCAAGTAAGCACCAAATGTTTTACGCAGGCAAACTTCTTTTGCACGTCGGTTAGCTCTTGCCGTAGAAAGATTTATAAAATTGATTCCGGCAATAATTAATAGTATCACAGCAATTGAAGAAAATAAAACCACTGATTCAACGCTGCCGCCCGGTTCAAGTTCCCAATTCTCGCTTGGGTGAAGATGAATTTCAGTTAAGGGGAAAAGCTGAAGCTTGAGAACTTGATGAATAGTTAAGCCTTGCACTAAGAGGTCGCCGTATTGCGGCTCAAGATGCTGCTCTATAAAGCCTTTAAGTTTTTCTTCTAATTCAACCCGTTCAACATTTTCATCAGTGAGGATGTAAGTATAGAGATAGTTGCTTCTCCAGCTTGTAAAATCTTCTTCTGCATAAGTTGAAAACGACATTAGCATATCAAACTTAATATGAGAGTTTTCCGGGATCTCTTTTAATACTCCTGTAATCTCGAAATTAACATAATCATGTTCCCACTCTAATTCTAAAGTTTTACCCAGCACATCTATAGAGCCAAAATATTGTATTGCCGCGTCATGCGTGAGCACAATTGTTTGAAGTCTTTGCAAAGCTGTTTCTTCATTACCTTGTGTGAGATCAAAATCAAAGATTTCAAAAACAGAATTGTCGGTTACAAAGAGACGTTGTCTGCGCAATTCATTGTTCACATCTTTGATTGAAAACGTTCGCGGCCAAAACCTGACTGCATTTATAATTTCAGGGTAGTCTTCAATAAGTGCTTGTTTATATTTTGCGGAGCTGATCGGCCAGCGCCCGTCAATTTCATCACGTTTTATTTCTCTTTCGATTCTATAAATTCTATCGGCGTTCTCGTGAAACTTATCGTAGCTCAATTCGCGCTGCACCCATAAACTGATTAACATGCAGGCTGCAATTCCAGTTGCTAAACCGAAAACATTAATAAAAGTGAATAATTTTTGCCGTTGAAAATTTCTGAAAGCAATCTTCATATAATTGCTGAACATAACCACCCCCCAGTAAAATATAGTAAATAAAAATCGTGGTATTGATTTGAAAGCTTGTTTATAAACCCAAAAGTAAGCTTGAAGAAACCCTTGCTCGTAAAAGATTTCTGAATAGAATTCCTCAAAATCGCCGAGAACTATTTCGCGGTTTTGTTTTCTATTTGTGACGGATAAAATCCATCGCGCTATTTTTGGAAGATTTTTCATGTTTTAATTTGTGTCAGGTTGAAGCCCTGGAAGATCAGTCCAAAGCGCATCCTGAACTTTGCGGAGTTCGTTTAAAGCTGTCATCCCGTCTTCGGTTATTTCATAAAATCTTTTGCTTCTGCCTCCGCGTTCGGGAGTCGGGTCACTCAGATAAGTTTTTAGATATTCCCAATTAGTAAGCCGTTCGAGCGTATCGTAAATAGCGCCAACCGACCAATCGTGCCCGGTTGACTTAATAACACTTTTTCTGATAGTTACTCCGTAGGCATTGTCGTTTAGCCGCCAAATAGTCAGCAAAACCAGTTCGTCCGCGCGTGAAAGAATTTTTTTCATCAGCTCCTCAATTGAAAATTTGTTTATTCGGAATATAGAAAATATTTATTTAGGTGAAAAATAAATATTCGGATTTCCGAATTAATTAGTCGAACAAAAGACAAAAAGGTTCAATACAAAAATTTTTCATAAAAAGATTGTTTGTACACTAATTAAATAATGAATATTTTGCGACACTAAATTTCCAGTTAAAATCTATTCAATGAGCAATAAATGAACGAAAATGCAGAATTAGAATTAAATAATAATGAGCCAAAAAAACGCCCGACTATTAGTTCGATTTGGCGGCAGCTAAAAGATGCAGTTCGTGGAAGTGAGGCCGATTATACACAAATTAATTTAAGCAAAGCGATCTTTTTACTTTCAGTTCCGATGATTCTCGAATTAATAATGGAATCAACTTTTGCTGTTGTTGATATATTTTTTGTAGGAAAACTGGGACCTTCGGCAGTTGCTACAGTCGGGCTCACAGAGACTTACTTATTCCTGTTGTATTCTATTGTAATGGGTTTATCAATGGCGGTTACGGCAGTTGTCGCAAGAAGAATAGGGGAGAAAGAAAAGGATAAAGCGGGCATCTCGGCGATACAATCAATTATTTTGGGAATCGCAGCTTCAATCCCTTTTGCTTTAGCCGGAATCTTTTTCGCGAAAGATTTACTTGCTTTAATGGGTGCCGACGAATGGATTTTGGAACACGGATACGTCTATGCACAATGGATGTTAGGCGGAAATGTTGTAATAATGCTTCTCTTTGTAATAAACGCAATATTTCGAGGTGCAGGCGATGCAGCAATTGCAATGCGGGTGCTTTGGCTGGCAAACGGAATTAATATAATTCTTGATCCGCTTTTAATTTTCGGATGGGGACCGTTTCCCGAATTAGGTATTGAAGGAGCTGCCGTTGCTACAAATATTGGCCGGGGAACAGCCGTACTTTACCAGTTGTGGACTTTATTCAAAGGCGGTAAGCATATAAAAGTTCTCGGCAGTCATCTTAAATTCCATTGGGAAACATTTATAAATATAATTCGCACTTCGCTTGGCGGTGTCGGGCAAATGATAATTGCAATGTCGTCATGGATTTTTATTATGCGCATAATTGCAGAGTTCGGAAGCCAGGCAGTTGCCGGAACTACAATTGCAATCCGTATAATGATGTTTACAATGATGCCTGCGTGGGGAATGTCGAATGCAGTTGCTACTCTTGTCGGGCAGAATCTAGGTGCCGGGAAACCGGACAGAGCAGAACGTTCTGTGTGGATTACCGGATTTTGCAACATGATCTTTTTGATAGGAGTTGCAGTAGTCTTTTTCCTTTTCAGCGAGACTTTAGTATCAATATTTACAGATGATGCAACAGTTGTTAATATCGGCGGAAGCTGGTTAAAGATTGTGTCATATTCTTACTTTGTTTATGCATGGTGGATGGTAGCAATTCAAGCTTTCAACGGTGCCGGCGATACGGTAACACCGACAAAAGTAAACCTTGTTTTTTTCTGGATAATACAAATCCCGCTTTCATACTTTATGGCAAATGGTCTTGATATGGGATACACCGGAGTATTCTGGGCAATATTCATTTCCGAAACTGCCGTTGGGCTGTTTACTCTTTGGCTGTTCAAAAGAGGGAAGTGGAAGGAAGCTAAAGTTTAAGATTTGTAATTCTTAATCATACTCATGCTCTTAATCAGTTTTTACCTCAAATTGCTTTTAGAGTAAGATTATGATTAAGAGCAAGATTAAGAAATATATTTGCTATGTCTGTATAACCCCCAACCTAAACTCTTTCATTTCCGGATTATTATTTGCCCACTCAATTGACTTGGAAATATGCTCACGAGTTTTTGCCGGATCAATTATTTCGTCCACCCATAATCTTGAAGCAGCATGCAGAGATGAGCTTTTTTCGTCATAAGATTTTTTAATTTCGTCGAGCAGCTTTTGTTTGTCTTCATCTGAAAATTCTTTCCCTTCTTTCTGCATCTGTTTTACTTTTATGTCCAGCAAAACACTGCTTGCCTGTGAGCCTCCCATAACTGATATCTTTGCATTCGGGTATGCAAAAATAAAACGCGGGTCGTAAGCTTTGCCACACATTGCATAATTGCCCGCACCAAAACTGTTCCCGACAATTATTGTAATTTTCGGTACGACAGAATTTGCAACAGCGTTTACCATCTTGGCGCCGTCTTTAATTATGCCGCCGTGCTCAGCTTTGCTGCCGACCATAAATCCGGTTACATCCTGCAAAAACACAAGCGGTATTTTCTTTTGATTGCAGTTCATTATAAATCTTGCAGCTTTATCTGCACTGTCGGAATAAATCACTCCGCCAATCTGCATTTCACCTCCGCCCCCTTTGGCGGATTCGGTTTTAACAATGTTACGCTGGTTGGCAACAATCCCAACAGACCATCCGTCGATTCTTGCATAAGCAGCAATTACAGTTTTGCCGTAGCCGGCTTTGTACTCGTCTATTTCGGAGTTATCAACAATTCGTGCAATCAAATCATACATATCGTATTGCTGGATAGGGTCTTCGGGCAATATACCGTAAATCTCTTGTGGGTTGAATTTTGGATCTGCAGATTCAATTCTATTGAAATTAGCTTTTTCGGTATTACCGAATTTGTTAATTAAACTTCTGATCTGTGCTAAGCACTCATCGTCATCTTTCATAATGTAATCTGTCACACCGGAAATATTTGACTGCACAACTGCGCCGCCGAGACTTTCGTTATCAATGTTTTCTCCGATTGCAGCTTTGACCAAATGCGAGCCTGCTAAAAACACTGAGCCTTCACCTTTAACTATTAATGCTTCGTCACTCATAATAGGGAGGTAAGCACCGCCAGCAACACACGGTCCCATTATTGCTGCAATCTGCGGAATGCCCATTGCGGACATCTGTGCGTTGTTTCTAAATATTCTTCCAAAGTGTTCTTTGTCCGGGAAAATATCTTCTTGTAATGGGAGAAACACACCTGCGCTGTCAACCAAATAGACTATCGGCAATCTATTTTCAATTGAGATTTCCTGGGCGCGTAAGTTCTTTTTTGCTGTGATAGGAAACCATGCTCCGGCTTTTACAGTTGCATCATTCGCAACAATGATCACTACACGGTTATGAATTTTCCCAATTCCGAATACAGTTCCACTTGAAGGAGCACCGCCGTATTCTTTGTACATCCCGTGAGCACAGAAAGTATTCAACTCATAAAACTGTGAACCAGGGTCTATCAGTTTATCAATTCTTTCTCGTGCAGTCAGTTTACCTTTTTTGTGCTGCTTTTCAATTGACTTTTCACCGCCGCCGAGTTTTACTTTTTCTCTCTCTGCTTCAATTTTTCTGATTAGATTTTTATAAAAATCTTCCCGTTTGAAAAATGTTTCGTTTTCTTCTATTTGAGATTCTATTTTTTTCATCTGCTATTTTACTTTTATGATTTTTCCATTGGTAACTTTTTGAAGATGTTTACTTTCAATCTTGAAAACAGAAAAGGGCATACCCGCTGCAGCCCAGATTTCATCGTATTGCAATAAGTCTTCATCAATAAAAGTTATAAACTGTTCTTTATGTCCCGCCGGAGGAACTCCACCAATTGAGAAGCCTGTTCTTTCTTTTACAAATTTCGCATCAGCTTTTTCGAGTGATAAAGAATTCTCATTCTCAAACTTTTTAGTGTCAAGTTGATTATCACCACTCACTAAAATAAGAATTGGTTTATCATCGGTTTTAAAGATAAGAGACTTTACAATTTGTCCGACTGCACAGCCAATAGCATTAGCCGCATCAACAGCAGTTCTTGTGCTTCCAGGCAATTCAAGAACTTCCAAATCGAGATCGAATTTATTTAAATATTCCTGAACTTTTTTTGAATGTTTTGACAGTTCCATTTTGTAATCCAACCTTTATAAAAGTCAGTCTGTCCGCCGCGGCGAATTGCAGAAGACTGTTAAATTGAACAATCACACACTTCGACCCCGCTTCACGGTGCAGGCTAGGCTCAGTGTGACAAAATATAATTTTATTATTCAACACTCTCTTTTAGATTTCTTGCAATGATAATTCTTTGAACTTCCGATGTACCTTCGCCGATAGTTAATAATTTTACATCACGATAAAATTTTTCTACGGGATAATCTTTTACAAAACCGTAACCTCCGAAAATTTGCACAGCTTCGTTTGCTGCTTTGGTTGCAATTTCACTTGCAAACATTTTAGCCATTGACGCAGATTGTGAAATATTTTCTCCTTTATCTTTTTGTACAGCAGCTTTGTAAGTCAGTAATCTTGCTGCTTCAAGTTCTGTTGCCATATCAGTAAGTTTAAATTGAGTAGCCTGAAAATCAAGTAACTTTTTCTTGAATTGCTTTCTTTCGTTCGCATACTTTATTGATTCTTCCAAACAACCTTGAGCAAGTCCAACGCTTAAGGCAGCGATTGAAATTCTGCCACCTTCTAGTATCTGCATAGATTGGTAAAATCCTTGTCCTTCTTCTCCAATTACATTCTCAGCCGGAACTTTGCAGTTTTCAAAAATCATTTGTGTGGTTTCGCTCGCACGCATTCCGAGTTTGTTTTCTTTTTTACCAACTGAAAATCCTTTCCAGCCTTTTTCAACAACAAATGCTGAGATACCTTTTTTGCCTGCTTCTTTATCAGTGATAGCCATTACTACAGCAGTTTCACCTGATGCCCCATGAGTTATAAAACTTTTGGTACCATTTAAAATAAAATAATCACCATCTTTCTCTGCAGTAGTTTGTAAACCACCGGCATCACTACCTGAAGCCGGTTCGGTCAACGCCCAAGCGCCAATCTTTCTTCCTGTTGCAAGATCAGGGATGTATTTTTTCTTTAACTCATCATTTGCAAATCTCAAAATATGATTTGTACAAAGCCCGTTATGTGCGGCAATAGATAGCGCGAGAGAAGGATCAATTCGTGCAATCTCTTCAACTACCAAAGCATATTCCTGGTAACCCAAACCGGATCCTTCTAATTCTTCCGGCACAAGTATTCCGAGAAAACCAAGTTCACCCAGTTCTTTCATCAAACCGATTGGGAATTCTTGTGATTCGTCGTAATCCATTACGACCGGTTTGATTTTATTTTCTGCAAAATCTCTTATTGTTTCTTTTATTGCTAATTGACTTTCGTCAAAATCTATATGATGACCAATATTTTCTATTGTGTCCATTTGTACTCCACTTATTTAATTTCGTTCTTAAAGTCGCTGATTATCTGATCAGCAATTGAATAAGGTGAACATCCACCTTCAACAACACAATTTACTAATTCGTTTAACTTATCAGTTCTCTCCACATTCCACATTTTTTCTTTTATAATATCTTCAACAATTTCCTTTACTCTAAGTTTTGATTTTTCTTTGCGGTTTAGAGCAAAAGTATCCGACTTCATCATGTGACTTTTATGGTTATCTATTTCTTCAGCTATATCGGTTATTCCTTTATTCTGCGACGCAACAGATTTGAGAATATTCGGCAGCCAGGAGTTATCATCGTGCTCTCTAAACATTAAAATAGTTTTAAGAGATTGAATTGCAGCATCAGCTCCGGGCCTGTCGCTTTTATTAACAACAAAGATGTTGCCAATTTCCATCAAACCTGCTTTCATTGCCTGAATAGAGTCTCCCGACTCAGGCACTAAAATAACAACTGTAGTGTCTGCAGTACGTGCAATATCCAGTTCTGATTGACCGACTCCAACAGTTTCAAAGATTATAATGTCGTAACCGGCAGCGTCTAAAATGTCAGCAGCATCTATTGCTTTTTTACTTAAGCCTCCGAGGCTCCCGCGTGTTGCCATGCTCCTAATAAACACACCCTCATCTATTCCAATTTCACTCATTCTTACACGGTCACCCAAAAGAGAACCACCCGTAAAAGGGCTTGTCGGATCAACAGCAATTATAGCCACTTTTTTTGATTGACTTCTATAATACTTTGTTAATTGATTAGTTAAAGTTGACTTACCCGAACCTGGCGGGCCGGTTATGCCAATTCGATATGCATTACCTGTATTTTTATGAAGCTCTTTTAATATTTCAGTTGAATCGTCGTAAACGGATTCTACTTTAGTAATAGCCCGTGAGATAAAGCGTTTATCGTTATTTAAAATATTTTCAATAAAATTTTTCTGCATGTTTACTTGTATAAATTGTGATCTCTGATATAACCATTTACCTTTTCCGGCACCATAAAATCAATAGCCAATGCTTTATTAACCCTTTCTCTTATATCTGTGGATGAAATCTCAATGTTCGGTGTGTCAACAAAATTTGCTTCGCCAAAATATTTATGAATGTTTTTCAGCTCTTTATCAAAACTTCTTTTCATTACAACTAATTCAACCATTTCCAATAATTCGTCAGGCTTATGCCAATCGTCAAACACAACCAAATTGTCGTAACCGATAATTAATTCAATATTATCATAATTCTTTTTAAATTCTGTAACGGTATTGATAGTATAAGAAATATCGCTTCTGTTAATCTCAACATCGGAAACATCGAAATGTTTAATTCCTTCAATTGCTAGTCTAGTCATGTTAAGGCGGTGAATAGGGGAGGAGGCAAACTTATGGATTTTATGTGGTGAAATAAAAGCCGGAATGAAAATGACTTTATCAAGTTCTCTTTGCTCACAAACTATTTGCGAAGTAATCAAATGCCCAATGTGGATAGGGTCAAATGTTCCTCCGAATATTCCAATTTTTCTCAAAACGAATTCTTCTTTTATTTATTAAATGTACTTGTAATCTCCGCAATCTCGTTTCGGTACTTCATTACTTCACTTGCGTAAAAAGGTTTCAATTCAACAGAAGAATTCCTAAACTCTACTTTTCTAAAAGCAAGCTTAATCGCAGCGTAGATATATCTTTTCCTAACACGTTCATCTACCCAGCCCTTCAATCTGCTTAATGAGGATGCAATTATATTTATATGATTTTTAGGAATGTTTTCTTCTGAGAGTTCTTTGACGATTATTCTTTTTTCAATTTTGAGAGAATAGTTAAATAATAATATAAAGAAAATAATCATTACGAAAAGTACCAAAAAGCCGAAATAATAAGTGCTGTCAAAACTTACTGTAAAATTCCACATAAAGTGCAAGAACATCGCAAGGATAAATCCTGAAATAGAAAGCACTACTTTGCTGTCTTTGATAGAAAATTTTGCCAAACCCAAAAACGCTCCAACAGTTGCAGTAGCAATACAATGCATCACAGCAGAAAAACTTGATCTGATTATAACTAGTCCAATCCATTGAGATATTGTTTCGGGATAAGTTATGAAGTACATAAAGTTTTCCGTCATACCAAATCCTAATCCTATTGCTCCGCCGTACACTAATCCATCGGTCAAATTATCAAAGACCTTCCTGCGGGAAGTACCGAATAAATAAATACCTTTGGTGATTTCTTCGATGAATGGAGCTACTAATATTGTTTCATAGAGACTTAGTTGAGCTGCGTCTTGAACTATTAAAGCTAATTGTAAAGATAAAATACTGCTTCCGATTACTGCTAAAATGATTGAGCCGAAAGCACCGTAGAGAAAGTGTTTCAAAACACTTTTAAATGGCTCCGGTTCGTATTTGTCCATTTTCCAGATTACGAATAAATAAATAACCATAGGGATTACTGCAGCTATCAATGATGCAATTATCATTTAATCAGTTTTTAGTTAATAATATTTTTTTTACATCAGCAAACAACAATTTTTTGTCAAAGGACAGCATTCCTATTTTGAATAGCTTTGACGCAAATTTTACAAAAAGGATTGTGCTAATTATTAAAGCGCATAAAGATAAAATAGTTTCCAATAAATTAGGCGACGAAACATTGATTCTCATGATCATTATTGGAGCAGTTGTAAAAGGAATATATGATAGCAATTGAGCAATAAACGAATCCGGAGTTTCAATAACCAATGTTGAAATTACAATCGGAAAGATAAGAACTAAACTCAAAATACTGTTTACTTGTTGTGCTTCCTGCTCTGTAGATATTAAAGACCCAAGCCCAATAAATATCGATGAATAGAATACAAAAGCTATAACAAAGTAAATTAAAATTAAGAACAAATCACTACCTGCAGTTAAAAGGTATTCCGAATCTCTAAACAAAAATATTATAATGCCCCATGTAACAATTTGAATAGTAGCAATTAAAGAAAGGGAAATCATTTTACCGAAAAGTAAACCCTCAACAGATGTGCTTGATAGGTAAAGCTCAATTAGTCTGTTGCTCTTTTCTTCTCTCAGACTGCGTGTCATCATTCCGCCGTTTACTAAAATCATAACCGCAAGAAGCATTGTTAAAATGTAAGAACTATAAAATTTAGATAAAAGGGATCCTTCTTCTTCATTTGTTATCTCCACTAAGTCAAAGCCTTTTAATAATTTATCCGCTGAATTCTGCTCCATATACGTGGATAGAAATAAGTTTTTTAAAGTTAACATCTCGTAGTGCTTGAATCCGTTTTTATTATGAAGTTCGATATATAGCTTTTGGGAATTCACTTTTAATGCTAAATAAGCAGAAAGATTATTTGTTTCAAGAAGCTGCTCTGCAAAATTCTTAGTTTGTGTAAAATTTAAATGAGGTAGGTCTATCTTTTCGAATTCCAAACTATTAGCAGAAGCGGATTCATTCAATAAATTTAAAAAATCAAGTGTAATAAATTGTGCTTGGTCAATGATTCCAATTCTCTTGTTTCCAATATTTTTGTTTGACTAGAATATACCCAGCAAAATTCCAATAACAATTAGAATCACCAAGAAAAGGAAAAAAAAAAACAAAAAAGATTTTCTCTTCACTTTTTGAAAGAAGTCCCATTTAGCTATCGTAATAGCTTTGTTCATTGTTTTTATATCGTAAATTTTAAGCTGTAATTTATAAAAAATATTCTAGATGGTAAATTTTTGTAAAAAGAATATATATTATTATTTTGAAATTATGGCGGGAAACTTCTATAAATTTTCGACAAGCCATGTTGAGCCTGTACGCCGTACTTCGTACTAAGGAAGGCGGCAGGCTCAGTGTGACCGAACATTGAGAATAAAATATTTCTGAATCTTCTGATAAGTTATTTTAACTTAATAACTTTTCTTGATTATCAAAAATTCAGTAACTATATTTCGAGATTATTTTTTTAGGTCTAAATCGTGGTTATAAAGTACACAAATTTTTCAGACGGAATTCACCATTTAGATCTAAAAAAGACTGTAGAAGAATTAAATGTTGGTACTCCATTTTACGGTGATGTTTCTTTGAACATCAAGATGGATAAGTCACCAAATCAAATTGTATTAGATTGTGAGTTATCCGCTAACGCTCATTTAAATTGTGACAGATGCACGAAAGATTTTGATAAATTAATTGAAAACAAATTTCAATTAATTTATATGTTCAGCAGCGAAAAAGTTGATGAAGAAGACTTAAATATTCATTACTTAGCGCTTGACAATGATAAAATAGTTTTGGACAATGATGTTATTGAATATGCTAAACTTGCTGAACCAATGAAAGTGCTTTGCAAAGATGAATGTAAAGGACTATGCTCAAAGTGTGGCGCTAATCTGAATGACGAAGAATGTAAATGCAGCGATGAAGAAATAAATCCTGTATGGGGTCCGTTACAAAAATTAAAAGACAAGTTAAATAAAAATTAAAAGGAAATAGAATGGCTCATCCAAAGAGAAAAATATCTAAGAGCAGAAGAGATAAGAGAAGAACGCATTATAAAGCAAGCACACCTTCCTTAACAAAGTGTTCAAATTGCGGCGATATGAAATTAAGCCACAGAGCTTGTCCAAGCTGCGGTTATTATGCTGGCAGATCCGAATTTGTTCCTGAATCATAACTAATTTTTTGAATGAAAGATTGTAAATGCAGAATTGTAGTTGATGCAATGGGGGGAGATTATGCTCCCCATAATGTTGTATTAGGTGCTGTTGAGGCTATTGAAGAAAATAAAAATATTGATGTTATTCTCATTGGCCAAAAAGAAGAAATTTTAAAAGTACTTCGCGACACAAATAAGACTTTTAACGAAGAGAATATTGTCAACGCGACTGAAATTATAGAAATGAAAGATACTCCTACAGCAGCAATAAAAGAGAAAGCAGATTCTTCAATTTCAATCGGCACAAAGTTAGTAAAAGAAGGTAATGCAGAAGCATTTGTCAGTGCTGGTAATTCCGGTGCTGTGATGGCTGCTGCGACTCTTATAATGGGTAGATTGAAGGGAGTTAGCCGGCCAACAATAGGTGCATCAATGCCTACAGAAAAAGGCGGTGTTTGTACAGTTTATGATGTTGGTGCTAGTGTTGACAGCAAACCGAATCACTTATTGGAATATGCTTTGCTCGGCTCTATTTATTCAAAAGAAATGCTGAACATAAAAAAACCGTCTGTAGGTTTGCTAAGCGTAGGAGAAGAAGATTCCAAAGGTAATGAGCTTACATTTGCCTCAGCAAAACTTTTAAAGGAAGCACCTATAAATTTCTACGGTAATGTTGAAGGTAGAGATATTATGAAAGGGACAGTAGACATAGTCGTGTGCGATGGTTTTGTCGGGAACATAGTTCTAAAATTAGCAGAAAGTTTTTTGGGATTTTTAAAAACAAAAATTAAAAACTATGCTGACAAGGGAATAATGAACAAATTAAAGGCCCTTGTTGTAAAATATACTTTAAAAAGTGCTTTGAAAGACATTGATTATCAATCTTATGGTGGAGTCCCGTTGTTAGGTGTTAATGGCATATGTATAATTGGTCACGGGTCAAGCTCAGTGCTTGCAATCAAAAACATGATCTTCAAAGCAAAAGAAATGTGCGACAAAAAACTAATTCAAAAATTTAATCAAGCTCTGGAAGAATATGGGAAATCAAAATAATTCAAAAAAGTATAATGCAGAAATTACAGCTGTCGGAATGTATGTCCCTGATAAAATAATGGACAATAAATATATGGAATCAATTGTTGATACTAATGACGAATGGATCGTTACAAGAACAGGAATAAGAGAAAGAAGACTGCTTGAAAATGGTGCAACAAGTGATTTGGCTGCAGGAGCAGCAGAAGATTTATTTAAAACAACTGATGTAAAACCTGATGATATTGATGTAGTTATAGTTGCTACAGTCACCCCCGATATGATGTTTCCTGCAACAGCATGTTTGGTACAGAAAAAAATAGGCGCTACTAATGCGTGGGGATTTGATTTATCTGCTGCTTGTTCAGGATTTTTATTTGCGCTACAAACCGGTGCGTCTATAGTTGAAAGCGGCCAGTATAAAAAAGCATTAGTTATTGGTGCCGATAAAATGAGTTCAATTACCGATTATACCGACAGAAACACTTGTATTTTATTTGGTGATGCAGGTGCTGCTGTATTACTTGAAAGAAATGAAAATACCGAATACGGAATAAGAGATTCAATATTAAGAATTGACGGATCAGGTCAGCATAGTTTGAATATGAAAGGCGGCGGAAGTTTGAACCCGCCAACACACGAAACAGTAGATGAAAAAATGCATTACATATACCAGGACGGACAGGCAGTATTTAAAGTTGCAGTTAAAGGAATGGCTGATGTGTCAGTTGAAATGATGGAAAAGCAAGGATTGAAACCTGAAGATGTTGCTTATCTTGTTCCTCATCAAGCTAATATGAGAATCATTGATGCCACTGCTCGCAGAATGGGATTAGAAAGAGATAAAGTTATGATAAACATAGATAAGTATGGAAATACTACAGCTGCAACAATTCCATTGTGCCTGGTAGAATATTATCGAGACGGCAAAGTTAAAAAAGGTGACAACCTTATTTTGTCAGCATTCGGAGCCGGATTTACCTGGGGAGCTACTCACTTGGTTTGGAGCATGGACTAATGAGTAAAGTTGCATATTTATTTCCAGGACAGGGTTCACAATTCGTTGGAATGGCAAAAGACATTTTTGATAATTCAGACAAAGCAAAAGAAATCATTAATTCGGCAAATGATGCCTTAGGGTTTGACATATCGCAAATCATGTTTGAAGGACCGATTGAATCATTAAAGCAAACTGATGTAACCCAACCGGCAATATTTCTTCATAGTATATTAATCTTTGATCTCTTAAAAGAAACAAATTTTGATGTAACATCAGGCCACTCGTTAGGTGAATATTCCGCTCTAGTAGCTGCAGGTGCTATTAATTTTATTGATGCGCTAAAACTTGTTAGATTCAGAGGTCAATCAATGCTCCAAGCTGGAATAGAACAGCCTGGAACAATGGCTGCCGTAATCGGTTTAATGCCGGAGAAAGTTGAAATGATTTGTAATGAAGCTTCTGTATCGGGAATAGTTCAATGTGCTAATTTTAATTCACCCGGTCAAATAGTAATTTCAGGCTCAGTTGATGGTGTTCACAAAGCAATGGAATTAAGTAAAGATGGTGGTGCAAAAATGGTGAAAGAATTGGTTGTAAGTGGTGCATTTCACTCGCCATTAATGCAAAGTGCTAAAGATAAATTTAAATCGGAATTGGATAAAGCTGAAATCAAAGATGCATTAAAACCTGTTTATGCAAACGTTACGGCAAAACCTGTTACCAACAAGAATGAAATTGGTAATCTTCTTTTTGAGCAATTAACTTCGCCTGTAAGATGGGAAGAAACAATAAAAAATATGATTGAAGATGGTGTTACGGAAATTGTTGAAATTGGACCTGGAAAAGTTTTGCAAGGTTTGGTAAAAAGAATTAACAGAGATGTTAAAATCTCCGGCTTAGAGAAATACTCCGATTTGGAAGGCCTTATTTAATGCCAGAAAATAAAAAAAGAATCATCGGTAATTATTATATTGATTCGCTGATTTTTACACATAAATTTGTTAAATCGTGTGATGTTTGTGTCTGTTCCGGGGAATGCTGCTATTATGGTGTTTACACTGATTTGAAAGAGCATGACAGAATTATTGAAATAAAGGATCGCATTATCCAATCAATGGATGATTCTCAAACCACTGATACAACAAAGTGGTTTGAACCTCCGGAAAAAGATGAAGATTTTGATTCGGGTGTAGCTGTCGGGACAGAATTGCATAATGGGAAATGTGTATTTTTAGATAAACAAGGTTACTGTACATTACAGAAAATTGCAATGGAAGATGGCGAATTCAAGTGGAAATATAAGCCATTATATTGTATATTATTTCCCTTGGTTATTTACCAAGATACAATTACGGTTGACGATGACCATCTGAACCGTCTTCACTATTGTAATTTGAAAAAAAATCAAAACTCAACTATTTTTGAGTGCTGTAAAGAAGAATTGAAATTTTTATTAGGAGAAGAGGGATTCAATGAGCTTGAACAATACAGAACAGAATACCTTAGAGAAAGCAACAACATTTTATCCCGCTGATTATATGCGCCCCAACCAAAGGGCGATTGTTACCGGCGGAACAAGAGGAATCGGCAAAGCAATTGTTAAAGAATTGGCAAAAAGAAGCTGCTGTGGTGTTTTGTTCTCTGACGTGGTATTTATCTATAACAGCTGTGATGAATGTGCAGATGAAATCGAAAAAGAAGTGAATAATCCTGCTACTAAAATTTATGGATTTAAAGCTGATGCGACTTCTATGGAAGATGCACAGGATACAATCGATTATGCTATTGAAAAACTTGGCGGTGTTGATATTCTAATTAATAATGCAGGAATTACAAAAGATAATTTAGTACTAAGAATGACTGAAGATGATTTCCAAAAAGTTATCGATATCAATCTAAAGGGTACTTTCAATTATTCTAAAGCAGTATTAAAATATATGGTCAAGGCAAGGTATGGCAGAATAGTTAACATTGCTTCTGTCGTAGGTGTAATTGGAAATGCCGGGCAAGCCAACTATGCTGCTTCAAAAGCCGGGGTGATTGGCTTAACAAAATCTATGGCAAAAGAATTAGCCGGCAGGAATATAACTGTAAACGCCGTCGCGCCGGGATTTATTGAAACAGATATGACAAAGAAATTAAATGACAATCAAAGAGAAGCACTATTGCAAAATGTTCCGATGAAAAGAATGGGAACACCTGAAGACGTAGC
>CAJHYN010000625.1_pt1 | contig 16812 bp, 13 predicted proteins | sample 9198641 | NCBI WGS metagenome assembly CAJHYN01 (sample SAMEA7708370, study PRJEB35096) | sediment metagenome | biome: marine neritic benthic zone biome [ENVO:01000025]; feature: sediment [ENVO:00002007]; material: shallow marine sediment [ENVO:03000034] sea grass bed [ENVO_01000059] ... | reverse complement strand
ATTAGAAAATGGTTAAAAGGAGAAGATTTGTAACTTCTTATTAATGATTTAGTTACTGAAAATAATGTTGTGATAATGCATAATCTGGGTTAATAATTTCCTTGACTTCGTCATAGAATACAGGCAGGCTTCGCGATGATGATAAAATAAACTCTAATCAAACTTCTTTAAAAACTATCCGTCTAATTTCTTTCGATTCTTGAAACATATAAAGGGGTAATTAATGCAAAAAACTCGAGCCTTTTTTCCTTTTCTACTAATTCTTATTCTGTTTTCATTTACAACAGCACAACATAAAATCTACGTGGATTTAAATGAAAGAGAAGATGATTTATTCTATGTAGAAGTTTTACCTGAAAATCTATCGAAAGAGAACAATATCTTCAACTTTGCTGCAACAGCTCCGGGCGCGTATCAAAGAATGAATTTGGGCAGGTATGTTAAATCGTTTCAGGCATTTGATGAAAATGAAGAAGAAATAGAAACCGAACAAATTTCTTTAAACAGATGGAAAATTACTGAACCGGAAAAAGTTGAAAGAGTATTTTATTTGATTTCCGAAACATGGGATCCACCGGTTGACAAGGACCCGATTTACAGGATGGCCGGCTCTTCTATTGAGGCGAACAATGTTTTGATTAACGGTAATTGTGTTTTCGGTTATTTTGAAGGAATGCAGAAACACCCGATAAATTTAAAACTCAGTTGTCCCTCGGAATGGATTGTTGGAACTGCATTAGAAAAAAACGGGGATGACTACTACGTTGTCGACGATTTCGATCATATTGTTGATTCACCAATTCTAGCCGGTGAACTTACCGAGGCATCACTCGACATTTCAGGGACTAAGGTTGATGTTTTTACTTATTCAAAGACCGGTCTAATTAAATCGCAAGATTTATTAAATTCGGTAAAGGATATTTTATACGCCGCTGAAAAATTTACTGACGGGCTACCTGTTGACAGGTATTCATTCCTATTCCACTTTGAAGATGTTTCGGCAGGAGCATGGGAACATAACAAAAGTTCTATATATGCCATGCAGGAAACAGAGCTTACCGATAAGGTAATTAGAAATTTAAGGTCGGTTGTTGCGCACGAATTTTTCCATATTGTAACCCCGCTAAACATACACAGTGAACTGGTTTCAAATTTCAATTATGTTGAACCGAATCTTTCCCAGCATATTTGGCTTTACGAAGGAGTTACCGAATGGGCTTCCGATGTTTTGCAGTTAAGAGACGGATTAATTTCTTTGGAACAATTTTTAACCGAGATGACAATTAAACTTCGCCAGGCCGACAACTTTAACCAGGAATTAAGCTTGAGAGATTTATCCGTTAATGCGTTTGAACTACAGGACCAGTTTTATACTTTCTATTGCAGGGGTGCTGTTGTTGCTTCTTTGCTCGATTTAAAGTTATTGGAACTATCCGGCGGTGAGAGAGGGCTTCGCGAGGTTATAAATGAGTTAGCAAAAGATTATGGTCCTAAAAAGCCGATTGATGAAGAGACATTTTTTAGCGAGTTTGTAAATAGAACTTATCCGGAAGTAGAGGGTTTTATAAATGATTATATAAAAGATGTTCAGAAACTTCCGCTTAAAGATTTGTATAAAAATGTTGGAGTTGAATATGTTGAAGTTGCCGGCTTTGACAGCAGCGGAGTTGGTTTTGATCTGGGAATTGGTTTCAAAGATAACAAGTTTGTTGTTACAAAAGTAGAAAACAAAGATTACGGTGTTAAACTTGGTGATGTATATTATAAATACAACGGAGATGAAATCACTTTGGAAAATGTACAAGGCATTTTTATAGGATTTGCATCTTATAAACCTGGAGACTCGGCAAATATAACCTTTAAACGTGAGGAAGAAGAATTTGAAATCGAATATGTTTTCCCGCCAAGAAAAATAAAGCACAGTTTTGAAATTTTAGAAAATGCTTCCGAAGAACAGTTGGAATTACGCGAAGTGTTTATAAAAAATTTATAATATAGTAAGGCAGAATTTAATTCTGCCTTCCAACTGCCATAAAATTAAATCCCCGTAATCTTTGAGATTACGGGGATTTTCTCGAGTAAAAACCTTCAAGGTTTGAGAGCCATAGAAATGAAAAAAATGTCATCGTGAGGAGGCGCGACGAAACTATCTCAAATTAGAGATTGCCTGCCTTGTCGGCAGACAGGCTTCATCCCGCTAAAGTGGAATTCGCAATGACAATTCAGTTTTCCGTTTTCACGCATAAGCGTCAACTTAACAAGAATTCGTTGAAATAATTATGAATGCAACTAATCGTTAATAATTAGCTATTACCATAATGAATCCTCTATGAGGATTTTGCTATATCGATTAATATAAAATCTACTGTAATTAAGCATCTACGATGCTTTTCTCTTTGATGACCTCGTAGATGTCATATTATAGTAATAGAAAATAAACTTAAACCCCTAAATCCTCATAGAGGATTCATTAAATTCCTTAAGTTGCCGACTATTCGATAAATCGGGATTGCAATGACAGTGCTAATTATTATAAAATCGCTTTCAAAGATTCATAGTGAGCTTCAATAGTTTTATCTAAATCTTCATCAGTGTGCACAGTTGAAATAAACATTGCTTCAAATTGTGCGGGGGCTAAATAAACTCCGTGTTTCAACATCTCATGAAAATACTTTCCGTATAATTGAGTATTTGAAACAACAGCATCGGTAGTGATAAACCTTCAAGGTTTGAGAGCTATAGAAATGAAAAAAATGTCATCGTGAGGAGGCACGACGAAACGATCTCACAATTAGAGATTGCCACACTCACTTTGCTCGCTCGCAATGACAGTGCTAATTATCATAAAATAGCTTTCAAAGATTCATAGTGAGCTTCAATAGTTTTATTCAAATCTTCATCAGTGTGTACAGTTGAAATAAACATTGCTTCAAATTGTGCAGGTGCTAAATAAACTCCGCGTTTCAACATTTCATGAAAATACTTTCCGTATAATTCAGTATCTGAAGCAACAGCATCAGCAAAGTTATTAACCGGTTTCTCATTAAAAAACATGCAGCTCATTGAACCAATACGGTTCATTGCATAATTCTTTCCGAGCTTTTCAAGGTTTGCTTTAAAGCCTTTATCAACTTTCACAGCTTTTTCTTCCAGCAAATCAAACAGCCCGGGATTGTCTTTAATGTATTTTAATGCAGCATAACCTGCAGCCATTGCAAGAGGGTTGCCGCTTAGCGTGCCAGCCTGGTAAATCGGCCCGCTTGGAGCAATCTTCTCCATAATTTCTTTTTTACCACCGAATGCACCTACGGGCAAACCGCCGCCGATAATTTTCCCGAACGTTGATAAGTCCGGTGTGATTCCGAGAACTTCCTGCGCACCGCCTTTTGCAACTCTGAAACCTGTCATTACTTCGTCAAATATTAAAACTATTTTTTCTTCGTCGCAAAGTTCTCTCAATCCTTTTATAAAATCATCATTGGATTTTATAACACCCATGTTACCTGCAATCGGTTCGATAATTATCGCAGCTACTTCATCTTTATTTTTCTGTACAAGATCTTTCACTGATTCAAGATTATTAAAATCAGCCAACAACGTATCGGCAGCATTTCCTTTTGTAACACCAGGGCTTGTCGGAACTCCCAATGTTAAAGCCCCTGAACCGGCTTTGATTAAAAAGTAATCTGCATGACCGTGATAACAGCCTTCAAACTTTATGAATTTTTCTCTTTCGGTGTAACCTCTTGCAGCACGCACAGCACTCATTGTTGCTTCGGTTCCACTGTTAACCATTCTTATCATCTCAACCGACGGGACTAGTTCAGTAATCAATTCGGCCATTTTAATTTCAACTTCTGTTGGTGCACCAAAGCTTGTTCCGTTTTCAATACTTTCAAGCAATGCTGATTTTATAAATTCAGGATTGTGCCCGAATAAATGCGGTCCCCAGCTTCCGATGTAATCAATATACTCATTGCCGTCTGCATCAATCATCTTTGATCCTTCACCGCGGCTTATAAATAAAGGGTTTCCGCCAACGGATTTAAAAGCACGAACCGGGGAATTGACTCCACCGGGAATAAACTTTTTTGCTTCTTCAAATAATTGTTCACTTTTAGAAATATTCATAGCAGCTCCGATATTTTACGTCAATACAGTAAATTTGTTTATACTATATCCAAATTGGTTTCAGGAAAAGTAAATACTTCAACTGAGCTGTCAACGACCATTGAGACAGTCTCAAAAGCAACTATTTTCTGCACTATGTCAGTTTGAGTTTGTCGAAAACTGCCCAAACACTCAATAAACACACTTCGATAAACTCAGTGTGACAACTAACACCACTTATGAGACAGCCCCACCATTCGTTGACAATAGGACCAGGCATTTTATGTAATGGAGTGGTCCATGACATCTTCACTAAATTCCGAAAACCAATTTAGCATTCTTATATAATATTTTTTTCAATGTATTCATTAATTCTGTTTAAGTTAACCTCTGAATTTTTCACGCAGTCACCAACAGAAATTCCACCGATATAATTGCCGCTTAAAAATATGCCGGGATTATTCTTTTCCAAACCTTTGAATTTATTTTCAAGCGTTATGTAACCTAAGTTATATTGGGGAATCGCCTTTTCCCACAGTTTGGTTTTTACAAAATCGGGATCGCCTTTTACGTTCATAATTTTGCTGAATTCGGAGAGCACTTTTGATGTCAATTCGTTTTTATCCATTTCGAATAAATGCGGGTTACGTGCACCGCCGATAAAAATTGTAAAGGCTGCATATTCATCCCCGCATCTTCCCGGGAAAATAGTTGAACTCCAAATCGCACCTAAGAATGTTCTTTTCTCTTTAGAAGGAATTAGAAATCCAAATCCGTCAAGCTCTTTGCCGATGTTTTCTTTTTTGAATCCTAGGTATAAATTCATCACCGGCGGATAATATATTTCGTTAAAGGAACTTTGTGTGCTCTGGTCAATCTTACTAAAAATATTTGCAGCCGCATAAGAGGGGACAGTTGAAAGAATTATGTCAGCATCAATTTCTTTTTTAACGTCTTGCTCTGAATAAAAAACTTTATAACCTTTTTCTGTTTTAATTACTTCTTCAACAATTGCATTTAGTTTTACTTTCTGGCTTAATTTCTCGTAAATAGCTTCCGGGAATGACTGCATGCCTTTCTTGAACGAAAACATTTTTGCAGATTGTTTTGATTCTTCTTTTCTTTTCTTTCTTTCTTTCGCACCTAAAATTACACCTTTAAATATACCACCGTATTTTTCTTCCAATCTATATAATTTCGGGAATGCTGAACCCACACTTAATTTATATGGGTCCCCGGCAAATACACCTGAAACAAAAGGATCAATAGCGTATTCGAGAAATTCTTTGCCAAGTCTTCTTTCAACAAACTCTGCAATACTTTGAAAGTAGCCGTCTCCCGATCTGCTTATAAACGGTTCTTTCAATAATCTAAGCTTTGCTTTGCCTGAAAATAATTTCGTTTTAAGAAAAGATTTTGGTGAAACCGGAAGGGCATGTAATTTACTCTTCTTTAATATATATCTTTTGTCGGCAGATTCATTTGCAAAAATTAAATCGTCTTTTAATCCAACCTCTTCAGCTAACTGTGTTATTAGAGGTGTCGTTAAAAGTCCGCTGTTGGATCCGTAATCAATTAAATAGTCGCCGGATTTTTCGGTTTCCATTGCTCCACCTATTCTTCGCATTGATTCCAGAACCGTTACGTTGTAGCCTTCTTTATTCAGCCAAAATGCTGTTGATAAACCTGAAATGCCCGCCCCCAAAACAACAATTTTTACATCCCTTTTATCCATATATCTATTTGTTTTTGATTGCTTCCAGTGTTAGAGATTTTAGTGCTTCAATAAAAATTAGTGAATCATTTAAACCTTTCATTACAACGTAATTTGACACATTACACTTTTGTGCAACTTCCCTATATTCGAGATCAAGTTCATAACTTGTTTCGACATGATCAGAAACAAAGCTTATCGGAATCATCAGCATACTCTTTTTATTTTCTTCCGCTAGCTTTTCAATCATATATTCTGTTGAAGGCTCGAGCCATTTAGCAGGACCTACTTTACTTTGATAACAAAGGTGATGTGGGTAGTCATAATCTCGCAGTTTCATTATTTTACTTACAGTATCTTTGATCTGATGGCTATAAGGATCTCCTTTTTTTACCAGGTTTACGGGAGTTCCGTGAGCACTAAAAACTAGTTGAAGATTTTCTTTGAAATTATCCGGAAGCCTGGAAATAGATTCACTCATTCGATCGCTGACAGCCTCAATATATTTTACATTGTTATAAAAATCATTTATATAAACTAATTTCGAGTTATCACCTTTGTAATATCTTTTCCATTCGTTAAAAGAGGAACCTGTTGTTGAAACTGAATAATGAGGGTAAAGAGGAAGTAAAACTATATTGTCATATTCTTTATGCTTAAGATTTTTTGCAACATCTTTAATTAAAGGTTTCCAGTAGCGCATCGCCGTAAAAACGTCGATGTTCTCAATCTCTTTCCGTAATTCGATTTCTAGAGTTTTTCTCTGGTATTCTGTCCAGTAATTAATAGGCGATTTACCACCTATCATTTGATATTCTGTTTCAACTATAGGTGCCCTTCGCTTAGAAATTATTCTTGCAAAAAATTTCTGTCCCAAAGGTATTTTAAAAATGTCCGGATCGGAAAATAAATTATACAAAAACGGCTGAACAGCCTCTAACGAATCAGGTCCACCTAAGTTTAGAATTATAACTGCAGTTTTCGGCAATTTTATCCTTCTATTTATTTACACTGTACGTGAATATTTGGCTTTGTCTTCTTTCCTCTCAATATAACCGTCAAAATTCATGGCAATATTTCTGATTAATAATCTTCCCTTATCGGTAACTTTTAATCTTTTACCATTAAGTTCAATTAACCCGTCTTCTGCAAACGCTTTTAAATTATTCAGTCCATAGGAAAAATAATCATTAAAATCGATTTTAAATTTATCTTCAACAGACGCGTAGTTTAATTCGAAGTCGCACATTACTTTCATTATAACTTCTCTTCTTAAAATATCATCCTCTGATAATTTATATCCTTTCTCAATTGGAAAGCTTCCGTCATCAATAAAATCAAAATATTCTTTTTCTTTTTTATAGTTCTGTGCATAAACATTTCCAATCTGGCTTATGCTTGTAATTCCCATTGCGTATAAATCTGTGCCGGCATAAGTGCTATAGCCCTGGAAATTTCTATAGAGTTTCTTTTCTCTTAATGCAATAGATAATTCATCATCCGGTTTAGCAAAGTGATCCATTCCAATAAACTCGTAGCCTGCGCCTGTTAATTTTTCTATCGACATTTTTAATATATCCAACTTCATTTGCGCGGCAGGAATATCTTCTTCTTTAATTAGCGCCATGTGCTTTTTCATCCAGGGAACATAAGCGAAATTAAATAACGCAATTCTGTCGGGAGATATATCGATAATTGTATCAACTGTTTTTTCAAACTCTTTAACTGTTTGATGTGGTAACCCGTAAATTAAATCAAGATTAATGCTATCAAACCTAAGCTCTCTTACCCAGTTTACAACCTGTCTCGTCATATCTTCAGGCTGAATCCTGTTTACTGCCCTTTGTACTTTTTCATTAAAGTCCTGAACTCCCATGCTTATCCTGTTGAAACCCTCTGATCTTAAAGCTTCCAAATGAGCTTTTGTTAATTCACGGGGGTCTATTTCACAGCTTTGTTCAGCGTTATCTTTGTATTCAAAGTTTTGGTTGATAAAAGATTTTAGTTCAATTATTTCATCAGGTTTTAAGTGAGTTGGTGTTCCGCCGCCCCAATGAACCTGAACAACTTTTCTGCCAGATTTAAGAAACGACCTCAACAAGTCAATTTCATTCTTAACATAATCAATGTATTTATAAATTCTTTCCCTGTTACGGGAAATAATCATATTACATCCGCAGAAGTAACAAAGTGTATCACAAAATGGGATATGAAAATAAAGTGAGAGATCTGGTGCAGTTTCTTCGTTGTTTGTTCTAATTATCTCGTCTAAGAAATTTTCGTTAGTAAAAGACTCATTAAAATGTGGAGCTGTGGGATAGCTTGTATATCTGGGTCCAGGCTTGTCATATTTTTTTATTAAATCTATGTTTATTTCAACCATTAAATACCTCTGTTTTCTCTGGGTCTTTGTGTCTCTGCGGTGAAAAGGAACCACAGAGGCGCTGTGGCACAGAGTTAAAAAAGTTAAACCAAAAACATTAATGATAATTTTTACTTTCTTCCTTTACAAAATCAACCAGTGCTTTTGCATTTGCTGGAGGAACGTCCGGTAATATTCCATGCCCAAGATTGAAAACATGTCCACTCCCGTTACCGAATGATTCAAAAACCTCTTTAGCTTTTGCTCTTATTGAATCAGGTTCGGCGTAAAGTACAGTCGGATCAAGGTTCCCTTGTAAGGCAACTTTGTCGCCAACTAATTTTCGTACTTCACCAATGTTCATTGTCCAATCCAACCCGATAACATCCGGGCCTGAGTTTGCAATTTCAAGAATGCTATGATGAACACCTTTTGAAAAGACGATAACAGACTCATCATTACGTTTAATGTTGGAAATAATTTTGGTAATATATTCCAATGAGAATTCACGGTAATCACTTTGCGAAAGAATTCCTCCCCAGGTATCAAAAATCTGAACGGCATTTGCACCGGCTTCTATCTTCGCAGACAAGTATTCTGCAACAGCATTAGCTATTTTATCAAGAAGAGAGTGTGCAAGCGCCGGATTATTATAGATTAGTTTTTTGATTTCAGAAAAGTTCTTTGATCCTTTTCCTTCAACCATGTAAGTTAATAAAGTCCAGGGAGAGCCCGCAAAGCCAATTAAAGGCACTCTGTTATCAAGCTCTTTTTTGGTTAAGCTCACTGCATCCAAAACATATTTCAAATCTTTTACAGGGTCAATATCTTTTAGTTGTTTGGAATCTTCTTCATTTCTAATAGGGTGATGAAAAACCGGCCCTTTACTTTCAATCATCTCAAGTTCCATTCCCATTGCTTCAGGAATTACCAAAATGTCCGAGAAGATAATTGCAGCATCAACTCCAATAATATCAATAGGTTGGATAGTAACTTCAGCAGCTAAGTCAGGCGTTTTGCACATAGTTAAAAAATCTGATTTTTCTCTTACAGCTCTATATTCAGGTAAGTATCTTCCTGCCTGTCTCATTATCCAGATTGGTGTTCTCTCGATCGGCTCTTTTTTACAAGCTTTTAAGAACAAGTCATTCTTTATCATAAATATTATTCTCCGGTTTTAACTTGCTTTTTCGTTTCTCTAAAATAATTAATTATTTCATAAGCAAGTTGAGTTAATGTGAATTCTGTAGGTACTATGTCTACGTTTAATCCTTTTTGTTTTATTGCTGTTGCTGTTGTTGGCCCAATAGCACATAAAGTTTTGTTATTAAAATATTCGTCGGTTATATTCATAATTTTTTGAAAATTATCAAATGTTGACGGACTTGTAAAAACAAATATATCCGGAATTTTTTCTTTTAAAATTTTGATTTCACTCTCAAACTCTTTCTCATTGGGTTGAATTACATCGTAACTTTGAATCGCGTATACATTCGCACCTAAGTTTTCAAGCCCTTCTCTTAATTCGTCCCGAGCAATAACCGAACTAGGTATTAGAACTTTTTTGTTTTTGATTTCTTTTTCAGCAAGTAAACTTATTATCCCTTTTGCACTGAAGTTATCCGGCATGTTATCAACTGGAATACCCAATTCTCTACATCGTAAGGCCGTTTTTTTACCAGTAGCTATTACTTTGACATGATTGAAATCTATACCAACGTTTAAAGCTTTTATTCTGTTATAAAAATATTTACAGGCATTAACAGAAGTGAGGATCAAATAATCGAAATCGTTAAAACATTTCAATGTACCATCAAGATCAGAGTAATCTTTAACCGGTATTACTTTTATCGTAGGAAAGCTAAATACTTTGGCGCCTTCGCTTTCCAATATGCTAACAAATTCTGAAGAATTTTCTTTTTCTTTAGTAATTAATATAATTTTGTTTTTTAGTGAATTTCCCAATTACTTACGAACCTCGTTATAAATTTCTTTAAGAATTTGTTTTGCTCCGGCTCTAAATAGATCCTTAGCAAGCTGCTTACCTATCTTTTCGGCATTGGCTTTACTACCTCTTAGCTTCTTTCTAAAAGTAATCGAGCCATCTACAGAACCAACAACTGCATCAAGGTAAAGACCATTTGACTTGACTTCACTGAAAGCACCTATTGGTACCTGGCATCCACCTTCAAGTGTTTTTAACAATGCCCGTTCTGCTGTAACAGCGTGAAACGTATTTTCATCATGCAAAACTTTAACAGCTTCTTCGGCAAATTTATTATCTGCTTTTATTTCAATTCCGAGTGCGCCCTGTCCAACTGCAGGCAGAACCTCTTCTTTATCAATTATTGACGAAATATGTTTTTTCATTTTTAATCTTTCTACGCCTGCTCTGGCAAGAATAATAGCATCCCATTTTGATTTTTGAAATTTCTCAATTCGCGTCGGAACATTACCGCGTAGTTCAACAATTTTTATATCCGGTCTCAGATGATTTAGCTGACTTCTTCTTCTAAGCGAGCCCGTAGCAACAATTGCTCCTTCCGGAAGTTTTTCAATCGTCATTCCTTTTTTGCGGCCTATTAAAACATCTTCTACATCGTGCCTTTTTGTAACACAAGCTAATTTTAGGCCTTTTGGAATTTCTGTCTGCAAATCTTTTAAGCTGTGTACGGCTATATCGATACTGCCATCCAATAACTTTTGTTCAAGCTCTTTAGTGAATAATCCTTTATCGCCGATTTTTGAAAGGGCGACATCAAGAATTTTATCACCTTTTGTCTTGATGATCTTTATCTCAACTTTTAATTTTTTATTCTTCTTTTCTAATTCTTTTTTAACATGTTCTGCCTGCCATAAAGCAAGTTTACTTCCTCGTGACCCAATTATCAAAACCTGTTTTTCTTTCAAATAATCCCCGCTTAATTTTCTTTATCCAGTTTGCCGTTCAATCCGAAAAATTCTTTCAACACAAGAGTATTATTAATCGTTTCCTGTGTATGTGTGCCGCTTTCGGCAAGCTCTCTTAGCTTTATAGTAGGGTTGTGCAACAACCTACCGACCAATCGTTTAGTCATATCTTCTATTTTTGTAAAATCTTCATCAGTAACTTTATTCTTAATTTTCTGTAATTCATCTGTTGATATTTCATCAAAGAACGAACGTAGCGTCTTAATTGTAGGAACTACTTCGAGAGTATTGTACCAACCGAAAAAGCTGATTAATTCTTCCAAAATAATTTCATGAACTTTTGGAATTTCACTCTCTCTTTTTTTCATATTTTGATCTACAATAACTTTGAGTGAATCGATATCATTGTAAAAAACAAAATCAATATCTTTTGCCTCCGGATCAATATCCCTTGGAACAGCTATATCCATCAAGCAAATCGGAGCACCTCTTCTTTTTTTCATGACCGATTTGATATCACTTTTGCTTATTAAATAATCCGGCGAGCTTGTTGCACTGATTATTATATCAAATTTATGAAGATATTCAGTGAACTGGTTAAAAGGTATAACCTCGCCGTGAACTTTCTCTGCAAGTCGTTCGGCTTTATCCATTGTTCTGTTGGTAACAGCGATGGAGTTAATTCCTTTATCACGTAGGTGAATCGCTGCTAATTCGCCTGTCTCTCCTGCACCAATTACTAAAGCGTTTTTTGTTGAGATGTTAGCAAATATTTTTTCGACTACCTGTACTGCTGCATAACTCACAGTAACTGCTCCTTCACCAATCTCAGTTTCTTTTATTGCTCTTTTACCTACCTTAATAGCTGTATCGAAAACTCTTTTTAATACTGAGCCAACGAAGTTCATGTCTTCGGCAATGTCGAATGCTTCTTTCATCTGTCCGAGTATCTGGCTGTCGCCTATTACAAGAGAATCAACCCCAGTAGCTACTCTAAAAACGTGCTTTACAGCTCCACACGAAAAGTATTTATCAAAATGCTTTACGTTAATGGTTTCAACAGGTTTGAATTTAATAAGCTCATCAGAGATATTGTTAAAGTCAAGTTTGCCTGTTTTGGGAAAACCAAATATTTCGGTTCTATTACATGTTGATAAAACAAATCCTTCACTTAATATTGATTCTCTAGCTTTTGAGATAAATTTAATTATTTCGTCACGACTTAAGTGAAGTGCTTCTCTTAAATCGACATTGGCAGTATGATGATTTATTGTAATTCCTATTAAATTCATTTTTTAATTTTCTTTCAAAACCTATTTAAAAATATGAAAACTATTTTGCAAAATATTTGAAAGAATAAGCGAAAACATTGCTGCTGCAAATCCAACCAATGAAAAGATGATTAGTTTTTTACCGTACCAGTCTGAGAACAACTTGTAAACCAAGCCCGAACCATAAATCAACCATACTATTGCAGTTGATATTAATTTTGGATCGAAGTAGCTGAAATCCGGGAAAGCTTCAGGCAGCCAAATTGTCCCTATTATTGTTGCTACGGTTAATAAAACAAAACCAATGATCAACGAATAGTAGTTTAACTTTTCCAAAATTTCTAAGCTAGGTAAGCGGTTAAAAAGTATTCCAAATTTGTTTTTCTTTATCGATCTGTACATTTGTAAGTAAAGCAAACCGTAAACTGCAGACATAATAAAACCTGAGTATCCAAGCATAGCGCTAATAACATGAAAACCTAAAAGTCTGTTCTTTAAAATTTCGGGAACTTCTGTTAAGTCTTCTATAAATAGGGAAGATAGTGTTTGAAAAACAACTGAAAAAAATATAATAAACAATCCTGTGCCACGTATGTCTGTCAATAGTTCCAGCAAAAAATATGAAAAGGCTATTGTACAGGCTACTAAAGCAAAAATCTCAAACTTGTTTGTTATCGGAGGATGATTAAACTCAATGGTTCTAAAAATCAGATAGAAGCAATTGAGCGTAATCGTCAGAAACAAAATTATTCTTTTAAAGTTCGCAAAAGTATTCCTTTCTTTCAGGAAATCGTAAAGGTAAGCTGCAAAAGTAAATAGATACAATAAAGGAAGAATTGCATTTAAAAAATGTATTGTTGATAACATAAATAACTACTTTATTTTATAGCATAAAATAATTTGAATAACAAATTCAAATTTATTGAATTAATAACAAAAATGTTAAAGTATTTTTGAGTATGATGTCTTAAACGAAATAAAAAAAGGGCACCCGAAATTGAGTGCCCAAGAGGAGGAAGTTTATTATTTCAACAAGACAAGTTTTCGTGTTTGTTCAAAAGTTGGTGTAACTATTTGGTAGAAATAAACGCCGCTTGAAAGATTTGAGGCGTTGAAATCAACTGTATAAACACCTGCATTTTGATTTTCGTCTACTAATGTTTCTACCAAGTTTCCAATAATATCATATACTTTTAGTTGAACTCTACTGCTTTGAGGAATTGAGTATTTAATTGTTGTACTTGGGTTGAATGGGTTTGGATAGTTTTGTTCCAATCTGTACTGAACAGGTAATTCGTTCAATGATTTAACATCGGTAACGGTTTTAGTAGTATCAAAACCTAATTTTGCCATTTGCTCTTTCGACATTGGTGTAGCGAATCTTAATTTGAATCCGTCTGCATCATTTTTGACGAAACTCCAATTATCAGATGGTCCAGGAGGTGAAGATGGGTCGCCGTCAAATGTTATGAAATCCATTTTAAATGCATCTTCATAATTAACTGGTAGAGGAACAACACCATTTAAGTTAGTTAGAACTTTATTGTCATCGTCCCAGCTTGCAAACTGCATAGTACCATCATCGTTGTAATCTAATATTGACGCAACATCACCACCAAAACCTGGATTAGCATGGCAATCGCTGCAAGTTCTGCCGCCTTTTTTAACTGTATGACCATGGTAAGGTGCCATAGCTATCCAAGAGTTTCCATCATAAGTTAGAGATTGGAAAGAAGCTGTTCCTACTTTGCCGTCTTTTTGCCTGTTAACAAGAATCACGAAATCTTTGATTTTTGTTTTTGCTCTTTTTACGTGATGTTCTACTTGACTTTCAAAGTGACAATTGTAACAAGAGACAACTGATTCTGAGTGACAAGCATTACAATGTAAGTCTCCGCCGTGAGGATCTACACTGGAATGATCCGGTAATGGAGGAGTGGAGTTTACATCAATATGGCAATTTTCACAATCAGCTTTAATCGCACCTACTTCCAGCATTGAATTATATTCAGTTCCGTCACCGTGCAAGTCATCAACGCCTGCTTCTTGATTCATGTGGCATTGTTCGCAACCCATTCCAGCAGTTCTGTGAACGTCATCATACATACTCTTTTCAGCACCCTGTCTGCCGTGACATTTGAAGCATTGTTGTTCACCTTGAAATTCAAAGGTTGGTGTATGGCAATCCTGGCAGCTTGGCCCAGGATATTGATAGTTATCGTTGTACTCAATGCCTTCACCATCCATTGAACCATGACAATTTGTACATGCTAAATTTTCATGTTCTATTGGAACGTTTGTTAAAGTTTCAAATCCGCCATTTTCTTTGTTATACCAGAATGGTTTACCGTTTCTTGTATTGTGCAGGCTTGTTTCAAAATTCTTTGCAAAGCTAACATCCATTACGAGTGCATCCATTTGATCTTCTGTCAATGCAGTGGCAAACAATAATTGGTGAGCATCCCATGTATCCTTACCAATTGAAGACCAATTTTTAGAATTACGAGTCGGATCATCTGGAGCACCATTCCAGGTAATGAAATCCATTTTCAGTGTAGTTTCATAATCATGAGGAATTGGGACAATACCGTTTAAAGTAGTTAATGCACTATCAGCATCACTCCAAGTAGCAAGTTTAATTTCGTTGTTTGCATTGTAATTCTGTACATTATCATTATTATGACAATCTTCACAATCTCTACCTTCTGCTGTAATTGTATGAGCGGAGAATGGACCAAAAGCTACATGGGCATTACCCTGGTAAGTAATAGATTGGAATGATGCCGGATAAACTTTATCATCTTTGTCTCTGTTAACCAAAAGCACGAAATTAGAAACAAGCTGGTTATGGCGCTTTTGGTGTTCAATCTGACTTTCAAGATGGCAATTATAACAAGTAATAACCTTAGAAGCATGGCATGATGTACAATGAATTTTATTACTATGTGGATCATAAGTTGAGTGATTAGCAGGTAAAGGATTATTAGCGCTCTCACCGTGGCAGTCTTCGCAGTCTGCATCAATAGCACCAGGCTCTAACATAGAGTTGTATTCAGTACCGTCACCATGAACGTCACCGGATGTATGGCAATCCCAACATACGAATCCAGCAGTTCTGTGAACATCTTCAAAACCTTTGCTTATTTCAGCTTTTTGTCTACCGTGGCATGTTAAACATTGATCCTGTGAAACACCGTTGGCACTGAAGTCATTATTGGCATGGCAGTCATTACATGGAGCGTTACCTGCTCCAGGATAAGGATTACTATCATCCCATGCAACACCATTGGCGTCAGCAGGACCATGACAATCCTTACATCCCATATCATCAATCGAAACACCTGTAGTAGCGAAAAAGCCACCTTGTTCTGCATCATACCAGTACGATTTACCTTGTCTGTTATTATGAAGACTGGTACTAAAATTACTGGCTTGAGCAAATATGGTTGATGTAAGGAGAACAATAATGAATGTAGAGAATAGTACATTGCTAATTTTCATATAGATTCTCCTCTAATAGTTTGGTTAGAAATTTGACTTAGTTTGTAGGTTTTAATTTTATTTAGAGCGAAGTCTATCTCGGAATTCTTTGGTAAATGTATCTTTGCAAGCTCGAAGTTCTTGAGGGAATCATTTACGTCACAATAAAGCCAAAGCATTCCAAGTACTGTGTACAATTCGGAAATGCTGTAGGCAACTTTGTTTTCGCTTTCCAATTTGGTTACTAATTCCGGGCAGGGACAATCGTCTTTAATTGGATCTGTTTTGATTATGAATTCGATATCTTCTTCAATCAGTTTATTAAATATCTTAAGTGCTTTTTCAATTTTGCCTGTTTGAGTTAAACAGATTATAAGTTTTTTTCTGGCTGGCTTATTCGATTCGTTTCTTGAAATAAATTCTATTAGTTCTGTCTCTGCTAACGAGAATTTTCTCGCCATAAAATATTGATTACCTAACATTTCACTCATAACAGGATGTTTGTATCAATTATTTTGCCAAACAAAAGTTACAAAGGAGCCTAAAATTCAATTAAATAATGAAACGAGTTGTTCCAGTGAATGAAATGGTTTTTTTGTAATGTTTATAAGATGTTATTATGAAGTCAGTTATAGTGGGTTGAAACGAATTGTTTCGCAGATCAAATGAAACGATTTATTCCGCTAAACCGTGTTTTTTTAGCTTTCTCCAAAGAGTAGTTCTACCAATCCCAAGCTCTTTTGCCAGTGTAGTTTTGTTCCAGTGATGTTTTTCAAGAAGTGCTATTAATTTGTGTTTCTCTGTCCCTTTAGTTTCTGCTTTTTCCGGTAGATTTGCCGCAAAAATATTATTTGAATTTCTTAGTGCAGCGGGGAGTTTAGTTGTATCAATTTTCTGATTCTGCTGAGTTCTTACGAAAGCATACTCGATTACATTTTCAAGTTCTCTTACATTTCCGGGCCAGT
>CAJHYN010000473.1_pt1 | contig 16865 bp, 22 predicted proteins | sample 9198641 | NCBI WGS metagenome assembly CAJHYN01 (sample SAMEA7708370, study PRJEB35096) | sediment metagenome | biome: marine neritic benthic zone biome [ENVO:01000025]; feature: sediment [ENVO:00002007]; material: shallow marine sediment [ENVO:03000034] sea grass bed [ENVO_01000059] ... | reverse complement strand
TTTCATTTTAGGTCTCCTTTCTTTTTTGAAGCTCAGTTTACACCGTTAAATATACGGTGATAGCTCTTTGAAGCTCAAATTATAACCGTTAATATATAAACGGATTTAGCTCAGCAAAGATTGTGAGACCTCTTTCTTAATTTACCGACAAGAATAGGAATATTTTCCATGCGAACGATATTACATATTATCAAAAAAGAATTTATTCAATTCAAGCGCGATCCTAAAATGAGAGCTTTGGTTTTAATTGCACCAATTTTTCAATTAATAATATTGGGTTATGCAGTAAATCTAGATGTAGAAGTTGTACATACTACAATTTTAGATCTAGACAAAACAGAAACAAGCCGCGAATTCATTGATAAATTCAAGAATAACCATTACTTCTCGGTAGATTACTTTACAGATAGTTACGCAGATTTACAAGAAAAGATGGAAAATGCAGAAGTAATCGCGGGCATTGTAATACATGTAGACTTTGAGAGAAAAATTAAAAGAAACGAAACTGTTTCAGTTCAAGCAATATTCGACGGCTCAGACGGCAACACCGCCGGCATATCCGCCGGGTATGTTCAGGGCATAGTCAACAGCTATTCTAAAAATATTATTTCAGAATTTCAAAATAGGAACGGGATTAAAATTATTCCGGCCGGATCAATTACCTCTGAAACGAGAGTTTGGTACAACCCCGAACTGAAAACACGAGTATTTATGGTACCGGGAATTGTAGGTTTACTGTTAATGATGATCACAATAATATTAACATCTTTGGCAGTTGTAAAAGAAAAAGAAATAGGCACACTTGAGCAGTTAATCGTTACGCCAATAAAACCTATTCATTTAATAGCAGGTAAGCTTATTCCGTTTGCTATGCTTGGTTTTATATCAATTACATTAGTTCTAACTGTGATGATAATTGTATTTGGAATTGGGATTAGAGGCAGCGTTGTGCTTCTTTTCTTTTCAACATTTATTTTTGTTTTCTCATCATTGGGATTCGGTTTGTTCGTATCGACAATATCAAAAACACAGCAGCAAGCAATGATGCTGGCTATATTTGCATTCATGTTGCCCATGGTTTATCTGTCGGGATTCGCATTTCCTATTGAGAATATGCCTGAAATCCTTCAGTACACTACCTACATAATTCCACTCAAATATTTTATGACAGTGGTAAGAGGAATTATCCTTAAAGGAATTGGAATAGCAGAGGTTTGGCAAGAATTGTTAATTCTATTTTTTATGGGAATAGGAATATTAATGATAAGTGTTTTGAGATTTCAAAAACGTCTTTCGTAAAAAGCCTCTAGTCAATCATATACGAAAAGTGCCTACTAAAAATACTGTTTTTCAAATCGATATTATTCTTTTCTAGTATCTTTTGATTCCTCTTTAAATATTCAACAATAGACTCTATTGGGACTACTTTTGTAACACCTTGCCTCAAACTTTTTTTCATTTCAACATATATATCCCCTTCATAAGGTATAATAGGATTAATTCCTTTTTGCACATTCTTATCAGAAGGCTGAAGAACATATTCGATTTCTGCCGGTACGCTTTTAACCAAACCTACTAACTCAAAATTAGGTACACCGTCTCTTATTGCCAGCACTATGCCCCCGCTGAATCCTTTATTAAAAACTGCATCAATTAAAAATCCGCCTCTACCGTCAAAATCAGGATTACTTACAATTCCTTTTGTTACCATTCTTTGTCCAAGCGGATAACCAAAAGCATAAACAAATGAACCCCACTCTAATTCTCTAGCATATCCAATAGGATAATTCATCACCGGAAAATTTTTTATCTCGGGTTGCTTTATACTTGCAGATAAAATTGCAACATCCAATTTATTATCACTGGTAACTATTTCTAATTCTTCATTTGCCGGCAATTCAGGTATATAATTATTTTGATCTGCTTTAAACGAAATCGACTCTATTACATCGGATTTAGTCCCATCTTCATTTAAGTAATAAGTAATAATTGTATCAGGATAATCGATAATATGTGCACATGTTAAAAGAACAATCTTTCCTAAACTGTTATAGATAATTGTCGCCGTTCCGGAGCTTGTCTTATGGAAATTAAAATATTTTGAAGCAGCATCTTCGAGAACATCACCGGATAAATTTGATCGCTTCAAATTATAATTTTTATCAAACATAAATCCTTGATAGAATGCCATCACATTCAGCATTCTAACTGATTTGGAAATCTCCTCCAATTGATTTGAGCTGTTTTTATAAGGGAATTCACTATCGTACTCGCCGTCACTTAACGTCGGATAAGCAGTATCCTTAATAAAAGAAGAACACGAATAAAAAAAGAGGAAAGATAAAACTAGTAGAACTGACTTTTTCATTTTGAACCTCACTAATAGTGAGAATTGACATAACAAATTTACGTATTATACAACTGATATGCTTTGCTTGTTGTGGTCAAAAGAAAAGTATGTACTTATAAAAACAGTTCTTTTAATTTTTCTTTAGTTAATTCTTGAGGTAATCCATCAAAGGCTTTTCTGCCAAGCTTTATAGAACAAACTCGATGTGATATCTTTAATATTTCCTTTACTTTTTGCTCAACAATTAACATTGTCAGGGTCATCTTTTTATTTATCTCTTCCAACTTTTCAAAAACATCATTCAATAAGTTTGGTGCAAGCCCTAAGGAAGGTTCATCAAGCAGTAATATTTTCGGTTCGGGAATTAATGCTCTTGATAAAGCGAGCATCTCCTGTTCACCTCCGCTTAAATCTCCGGCTATTTGTTTTAATCTATCCTTAAGTTTCGGAAATAGGCTTAATACAAATTCTATTCTATTATTCAAATAATCTTTCTTCAGATTAAATCCCCCCAATTCCAAATTTTCGATTACACTTAATTCATCAAAAACTCTGTTGCCTTGTGGAGAAAAAGTTAATCCCAAACCGATGTTTTTTGAAGGATTATTATTCTGAATTTCATTTTCATCTAATATTATTTTCCCATCCCATGATTTTATCAATCCGCTGACAGCTTTTAATATTGTGGATTTTCCTGCGCCATTTGGCCCAATAATAGAAACTATTTCGCCTTGATTTACATCCATTGATAAATCAAAGATCACTTGTTTTTTTTCGTATCCGGTATTTAGATTTTCTATTTCCAGCATTATTCTAATTCACTTAATGTCATTACGAAGGAGTATAACGACCGAAGCAATCTCTTAATTGAGATTCCTTCTCCCAACTAAAGTTGGAATCGGAATGACAATAATTACTATTTATTATAATTTATTCTAAATATGCCTCTATTACTTGGGGATCGTTCCTTACTTCTTCCGGTGTACCTTCACTTACTTTTTTTCCAGCATCCATAAAAATAACCCTATCGCAAATCTCCATGATAAAATCCATGTCATGTTCTATTAGGATTACGGATTTTCCCTTTTGAGGAAGTTCTTTAATTATAGATAAAATTTTATTTCTCATTTCGGGGTTTATACCAGCTATAGGTTCATCAAGCAAAAGCAATTGTGAATCAGCAGCTAAGCAGCATAAAATACTTAATAACTTTTGCTGTCCGTAAGATAAATTACCTACAGGATCATTTGATTTATCTTTTATCCCGGCATAATCCAATAATTCTAAAGCATTCTTTTCATTTAACTTTTCTGCTGTTAAGCTTCTCTTATGAGCTGCAAAAACATTAAAAAATATTTCACCAGGTTGATTCTGAAAAGACAATAACAAGTTGTCAATAACAGTCATTTGTTTTATCAAGCGTAAATCTTGAAATGTGCGTGAGATGCCATACCCGACTATTTTGTGAGAAGGTTTTCCGGAAATCAATTTATTATAAAAAGTTACTTTCCCCGAATTTGGTTCAAGAAAACCTGTTAACAAATTAAAGAGGGTTGTTTTACCTGCACCGTTTGGACCAATCAATCCTACTATTTCATTTTTTTTGACATCACATGAAAAATTATCAAGTGCAGTTATTCCATCGAAATTTTTTGACAAGTGTTCTATGTTTAATAAATCATTCATGTTTTATCTTTAGGTGATTGATGTCCGGTTGCTGGTAACTAGGCTTAAAGCAATGACAATATCAAAATTTGACAACTAGTCGCTAGCACCGCAACTATTTGAAATCCTCTATTGTTAAGTCGGCATCCTTCATTATTTGATGAAGTAAGCCTTTCCCAATATCTCTTTTGCCGTGAATTGGTACGGTGATTCTCTTTCCATTTGCATTTATAAATACTGCGTGACTGCCGGATTGTCTATCCAAAACAAAACCCTTTTTCTTCAAAATTGATACTAACTTTTTTGAAGTAATAGTTGGTAATTTCGAACTCATACTGCGATTCGGATTTTACTAACGGAGACTTCACGGTATATTGGGTCATTATTTTTTATCCTGCTTTCAAGATGCAGTCTTATAGCATCCTCAATTAATTCTTTTGCTTCTTCTTCTGTTTCACCTTCCGTATAACAGCCTTGAAGCGCCGGGCAAATTGCAAGGAAACGCCCGTCTTCATCTTGTTCAACTACTACAGTGAATTCATATGGTTTCATTTCACACCAATCTTTAATTTTATTAATTATAAACGATTATAATAATTTTTTCCTTGCATAGCTACATCTATTCAGTTCCCAGCAACAAGTACCAAGAGCCCAGCACCCAGTAATTAATCTACTTACTATTTTCTACTATTTCCTTTTTACTAAACACATCCTCCCCGATAAAACCTTTCGGTCTCCACAGCATAAAAACAATTAACAATCCGCCGTAAAGTATTTGCCTTATGTTTGCAGCAACAGAATTAGGAAGACCAACAAACCTCAATAATTCCGGTAATGCAACAAGCACAGCAGCACCAACAACTGATCCCCACAAATTTCCCGCACCTCCAATAATTACTATTGATATAATAAATATTGATTCCATTACAGTGAATGAAGTCGGATCAATGTAAGTTATATAAGTAGCGTAAATAACTCCGGCTATTGATGCAAGTGCACCGCCGATCATAAATATCTGTACTTTATATGATGCTACATTTTTTCCCGAGGCAGCAGAAAATATTTCATCTTCTCTTATTGCTTTTAAAACTCTGCCGTAGGATGATTTAACTATTCTGTTCGATACCCAAAAAGTAAATACAACTAAAAGAATTACAAGAATTAAAAACTCAATGTGTGATGAAATCTCCAAACCTAAAATTGCCGGTTGTGGTATACCCGGCAAACCAAGCGGACCGCCGGTGAAATCAACTAAATTATTCAGAACGCTGAATGTAATTATCTGGAATGCAAAAGTAGCAATTACAAAATAATCATCTTTAATTCTCAGCGAAGGAATACCAACAAAAGCACCAAATGCAGCAGCTCCAATTATTGCTAAAAACAAATTTAACAGAAAAGGAGAATCCAACTGCAAAGCCATTAAAGCAGCAACATAAGCCCCAACACCGTAAAATGCAGCGTGCGCAATAGACAATATTCCCGTGTAACCTACTAATAAGTTAAGCGATACCGAGAGTATTGCGTAAATGCCGATTAAGATTAATATGTGTAGTAAATATTCCGTAACTCATCCCAAACCCTTCTCTTACAAAGAGAAGGGCTTTTCAATTTTAGATTAATTCCTTTTTGATATCATTGATTACTTTTTCAATGTTGGTTTCGATTTCTTCATTTTTGAATCTTATTACTTTTATACCAAGGCTATATATTACTTCTGTTCTTAATTCATCTTGTTCTTTTTGATATTCATGTATTTTCCCGTCAACTTCAATTACTAATTTGTTTTCATGACAATAAAAATCAGCAATGTAAAATGTTAATTTACCTAATAGATCAAAAAATATTGGTTTTTGTCTATAGAACTTTTTACTCAATAATTTTCTATTTCTTAAAATCTCCCATAAAATATTTTCCGCATTAGTAGAATTTCTACGCAACTCCCTCGCTCTTTTAATTGCGATTTCATTTAAATCAGAATAAACTTTAACGCTCATAATTATCCTACCAAAATCCAATAAAGTCCTCTCCTATTAGGAGAGGGTTTGGGAGAGGTCAGAGAGAAGCTTTTCTAACCTTCTTCCCCATAAACCCTTGCGGCCTAAAAAGTAAGAATAAAAGCAGTATTGCAAACGCAATTACATCCTGCCATTGTGAGCTTATATACCACACGCCGAGATTCTGTGCAAGTGCAAGCAGTAGAGCACCGAGTGTAATTCCCCAAATAGAACCAACCCCGCCGACAATCATTGCAACAACGCCCATCATCAAAGCATTCATTCCCATAGTGGGAGTCATATCAACATCCAGCGCAACAAGAATACCTGCAATCCCGGCAAGAGCCGAACCAATTGCAAACGAAATTAAAATTATTTTGTCGCTGTTTATACCGGAAATATTTGCAAGCTCTTTATCATTTGCTACAGCACGCATAGCTTTACCCATTTTACTAAAATGCAGCCACAAGCCAACCCCGATGACTAATGACGCGGAACAAATGACTATTAAAATTTGCACCTCTGTTATTCTAGCTCCAAATATCTCTAATCCTTCCTTTACCGGCCAGCTACGAACCGACTTAGTATCATCACCAAAGATCATTGAAATTAAATTCTGCAGAACAATATAAATACCAAGCGAGGAGAGCAATAGTATTATTGGTGTTGCCTGGCGTTTACGCAAAGGTTTATAAATAAACCACTCCATTATACAGCCAAGCAAACATGCACAAATTATTGCTAATGGTATTGAACTAAACAAAGAAAAACCAAATAGTTTATGAAAAAGAAAAGTAAAATATGCTCCGGAAGTAAAAACTACAGCATGTGCGAAGTGGAAGAATAATGTAACTCTATAAATTATTGCAAAGCTAACAGCAATAAGTATAAAAATACCTGTACTAATTATTACGTTAATAAATATTTGAGAATTCACTTTATGCTATCTCTCTAATATTTCAATTACCCATCTGCAGAATTTTTCAAGCCTTTTCCACATTTCTTTTGTTTGTGTACCGGTATACAACTCACCTAGATATGATACTTTTGTTTTTTCTTCAATTATTCTTTTAAATTGGTTTAGGGCTTTGGTTTTTTCAGTGCTTTGTGCAGTTATGCTTTCCAAAAGTATTATTGCGTCTTCATGATTATCGGCAACACTTCTAATCCCGCCAAGTTTTATGCAAAGTGAATCTGAAAAGGCTATTGCAGAATGTACAATCAAAACTCCGGCAGCCGTCCAGTATTCAAGCTCCATTGAATCTTTTGCCGCTTCATAAAAGTGTTCCGCTGTATCAAGATACTTTTTGAATTCGTTACGCGGAACGGGTTTACGCCTTTTTTGCTTAGCCATTTAACAAAGCTCTTTTGCTTTTTCCTGTTATCTCTTTCCCTTCTTCAAGAATATTTTTTACAAGCTGTGTATTTTTTTTCTTCTTGAACTCTGCTAATGTAAAAAATACAGGTGAAAGCTTAATCCCGAATTTATCATTTAACTTTTGCGATGATCCGTTTAGAGCAGCGCGAACATTCTCAATTTCCTGCTTCTTCTCTACTATACAACATAGGTCCAAATCCGATTCAGTGGTTTCCTCCTTTCTTGCAGTACTGCCGAATACTATTGCGCTGATAACTTTATTTCTCAGAATCTTTGCAAGGTCTTTAAATAATTCATTCCGGAATTGGGCTTCTTTTTCAAACATTTGAAGAACAACTTCATTAACCAAAAAATGCTTACGGTTTAATGTAAAAATATGATCCCTTCCGCCGCGTAATCTTTTAACTATGCCCAATTCTTCCAATTTGGTAAGAGCTTTGAAAGCTGTACGGGGATTTATCCCGGAAAGCCTTGCAATTTCTCTGCCGGTAAAGCCTGTTGCTGTATTAATCAATGTACGCAACACTGCTGTGTGTGACCACGAGTTAAAAACGTTATCTAATATCCTATGTACAGCCATTTCTTGAGGTTACTTTTGTATACGATCGTATACAAATATATACAATCGTATACAAAGTGACAATTAAAGTATTTCAATTATCTTTTGTAAAAAGGTTTATAAACAAACCACTCCATTATACAGCCAAGTAGGCATGCACAAATTATTGCAAATGGAATTGAAACAAATAAAGTAAAACCAAAAAGCTTATGAAAAAAGAAAAGCAAAATACGCACCTAAAGTGAAAACTACTGCATGAGCAAAATGAAAGAATAACGTAACTCTATAAATAACAGCAAAGCTAACCGCGATAAGTATAAATATACTGCAAGATATAAGACTATTTATAAAAAGTTGAGACATGTTTGAGATTATTTTGATTCAGTGTTTTTAAGGAAAAAACTTATAAATATCTTTTCGATGTAATACCCTCTTTAATATAATAACTTCATCTTCTTTTTGTAAGCCTATTCTATAATTACCGAAGCGGACTTTAAAAAAATCTTTATATCCCTTCAGTGATTCAATCTTTCTACATTGATATAAGTTATTAAATCCGGGTAGTTCTTTGAAAATGAATTTTTCTATTTGGATTCTATGTTTAGAAGGTATACGTGCAAGCTCTTTTAAGAATTGTTTCCCGTATTTTACTATCACTTTTCTTTCGGCAGCTTTTTATAAAATTCTTCTGCTTCTTTGATATAAAGATTCTCACTTTCATCTTCTTTTATTAATTGTACAAGAGCATAATTTTCCAGTACATCTTCAATCTTTTCAAAAGTGTCAATATCTATTTGAACTGCTATCCTGTTGTTGTTTTCATCTGTTATGTATTTCTTTTTTATCGCTTCCATTTTTTATTGCTTTATTTTATTTAAAATTACTCATTAAAAACGCGTTAATCAACCAGAAACAAGAACCTAGTACCCAGAGGCCAGCAAAGCCCCAGTGCCCAGCCACTGAATCCAGCGGAGTTAGTTTTGATATGCTCCGGAAGTAAATACTACTGCATGGGCGAAGTGGAAAAATAAACTAACTCTATAAATAACAGCAAAACTAACCGCGATAAGTATGAAAATACTACTTGATATAATACTGTTAACAATCAGCTGGGTAGTCATTTGTATTAAGGAATTGTTATTTATTCAAAAGCTATTGAGTTTTTGAAGCTGATTTCCTTCCGGTTTTTTTGGTATAGCATTTATGATTGCACGAAGTGCATTATTAGCCTCATCTGCATTACGAAACACCCTTGCAACATCTTCATCTATAGGGTAAAGAACTACTCTTTCTTTTACTAAACCTGCAAAACGGTTCGGCTTTGCTTTGGAATAATTCAAATCATATTTGATTTTCATATCAACTTTCTTACTTAGTTACAGCTAAGCTAACAACATTAGTTTGTGACCAGTATCCAGTGACAAGCAACCAGCATCAAGAATCAAGTATTATCATAAATTGAATCTTTATCGTTATAGCCGGCTAAAAATTCTTTTACAGTGAGGTTATCCCAACTTTTTTCTGCTGAATTATATTCTTCAGTTTTCTCTTTGTCCGCATTTGAAAGTATTATTACTTCTACCTCATCACCAAAATTATCCGGGATTTCAACTACAACTTTCTTTTCAATTACTTTTTTTTCTGCTTCATTGCTAGCATTTTTACTCCCACTTATAAAGACTACTTTCAAACAGTTAATTACAAATTTAATTTCACTTTTTTCTTAACCAAAGACTAACCAGTATCCGGCAACAAGAATCCAGTGCCAATCTTTTTCTGTTATTTTATTTTGATTAAAATTAATCATTAAAAACACGTTAATCAATACTTGAAGGCGAGCAGCCAGAACCAAGATACTAGTTACTAGTTTCCGGGTTCTTGTTAAAACATCTATAAGATTGTTTTTATTTTTACGTACCGCTAATTTCCAGAACCCAGCAACCAGCCACTGAATCCACCGGAGCTTGTTTTATAGCGTAAGTGGAAACCACCAGAACCCAGTATAAGCTTATGAAAAAGAAAAGTAAAATATGCGCCTGATGTGAAAACTACACCATGGGCGAAGTGGAAGAATAAATTCACTTTATAAATAACTACAAAGCTTAGAGCAATGGAAAGATAGTAAGAAAAACTAATTAACGTATTGATTATAACTTGCATCAATAAATTGTTAATCTAAAATTACATGGGGTTTATGTAGTGGACTTATATCATAAACAAAGCAATCCTTCGAAGTTCCCTTTTCGTTTGACCACCCATGTAAAACAAAGGGTAAGACTATTACTAACGATTTAGGTGGAATGAATAATTCACCTTTTGCTGTCTGTAAAGAGTACATGTTTTCAGCAATATAAAATGAAAACCATTTATGGATATGAGTTTCTGTTTTTTTCGAAATATCTATTCTGGTTTTTCTATGGGCAATTCTGCCAACAATAGAAAGTAATTTATCAGATAATGAAATAACTATATAGCCCTTGACTAGATTTCTTAAAAACATTGATTACTCCTTTTTGCTTTTAATCATATTATATATATTTGGCAACCAGTTGTTAACTACACTTTTAAATTCTGTTTTAGATAAATCATCCAAAGCTTTAGCAACTAAACCACCCGGCGTAGAAGCCCTTCTCATGAATTCATGAGAATTAATTTTTTCAAGTTCCAAGGTAGAAATAGTACTCGCAGTAATTTGTTTTACTATCTCCGATGCTTCATGATTTTTTATACCAATTTCTATGCCGGAGTCAACTATAGCTTCGAGAAATTGTGCTAGTAAGGCAGGACCACAGCCTGTGAGCAAAGAAAAGATATCCAATTTTTCTTCTGAGTGTACTTGTTTTACTACACCTAATCTGTTAAAAATAGACACCACCTCTTCAAAAACTGAAATATCTATATTTTTATCTTTAAACACAATCGTGTAACTATTACAACTCGATAAGTTAACATTTGCTACAACTCTTACTAGATGAACTAAACTTGAGTTAGATAAACTCATTTTGATATCAGACAAACTTACACCAGCAGACATAGCTATAATTTTATGGTCCGGTGTAAAAATTTTTGAATACTTTTTTAGAAAACCGCAAACTTGATCAGATCTAACACAGAGAAAAATCAAATCACAATTCTCAATAATTTCCCTTGGTTTATCCATAAGTTGCTGTTTTTTAAAACCAGGGACCAAAGAATGACGAAGTGATTTATCACACGCATAAATTAGCTTTTTTTCAAATTTAGCTTTTATCATTCCTTTATAAAGAGCAGAGCCGATGTTTCCGAGACCAATTATACCTATATTAAACATCACAAGCCTCACATTTAGTTTTACGATTTCCCTCGTTTCTTTTGCTATTTATCATATAGTTTCCCAAATCTTTGATTGAATTAATTTCCCGCTGTTTGGGCTCAGGCACAAGTTTATTGCACCACTCTTTTAATTCTTTTGCTACCTTAATATTTTTAATGTAAATGCCGAATTCTACTTGAACCAATGCTTTGTTTTTATCTTTGAAAGCTGGAAGGACAATTAGCACTTCATCCCCAGTAATGATTGCTTCAACAAATTTGCAATAAGTATCCATTACTATAATATTTTCAGATGTTTCCTTAATCAAAGTAATCGCTTGTTTTTTAATTGCATTATTACCCAAATTCATATATCTATAAATTTTAACTCCACGTTCTTTTGCTTTGTCAATTATTGCTTTTTTCATTCGCTTTTCTAATTTACCTTCCTTAGCCAATTCATCCTTAAATGAAATAATTGAATAAATCGTATGATTAGCATTCTGTATCATTTTGATTCCTTTCTCATAACACTTTGTCCGATTATCATAGATGTGAAAAGTTTTCTTATCCGCATATTCTTTTTTACGAACTTTGATATTTTCCGAAATTTCAGCAAATAACTTATTACAGTAGTTTACATCATTTATTTTTTCAACATCATAAATCAGAGGGTTTAACCCTATTAGATATTCTGGTAATGCTTTTTTATAATCCAAAGTATTCGGAAAAAGAATCAAACTATTATAAGAAGAAAATTTACCAAAAAAGTAGCCCAATTCGAATATTATATTAGTTGAGTTGAAATAAAATGCTTCTTTTTGATTACATTTAACAAAATCATCAGGATGAATGAAGAATATACCAAAATTAGAAACATTTGTATTTTTATCTAATCTTTCTAGTATACTAACTCCATATGGATAGACTCTTTGTTTTTTCCAGTCAACTATTTCATAATCATTTTTCGCTCCAATAAAAACTTCTAATAAGTGCATAAATTTTGAGTGACCTATGTTAGTTGCTGCTAAAAAAATCTTTTCTTTCATATTACCTCAATTAAGATTTCTAAATTCGCCATCTTCGATGACTTTTAGTACGATTGGCTTATGTACATCACCATTTTCATCAAAGGTCATTTTTCCTGCAGCCCCAGGATAATTTTTAAGTTCTAGAAAGAATTCCCTAATTTTATCAGGTGAATACTCTTTAGTTTTAATTGCGTCAATCAATAATTTTGCGCAATCATAGCCTAGTGCTGCAACCAATCCGGGGTCTTTTTTATACTGTTCTTGAAATAGCTTAATAAATTCTTGAACCTCATTGGAATTATCATTTGGATCATAACCTGTTGATACAGGATATTTAAATCCCTCAGCCGCTTCACCAGCGATAGTCAATAACTGAGGATCTTCCATAGTGGTAGCACCCCAAAAGGATGCCTCAATGTTAAACTCTTTGGATTGTTTCAAGATGTTTCCAGCATCTCTGTAATACCCTGCAATATAAACTGCATCCGGTTTTTGCTGCTTAACTTTTGTAAGTATTGTTTTGAAGTCCGCTTCGTCTTGTGCATATGGAAAAATTTCCAAAATCTTCAGTCCAATTTTATCTGCTTCTTTCCGAAAGACATCAGTTAATCCTAATCCGTAGTCATTATTGTAATACATAATGCAAACTTTTCCATCAGGATGTTGTTCGTAAACTTTATCTGCGATAAACGCACCTTCTCCAACGTCTGAAGGAAAAACTCTGAAGAAGTATTTGCTTTTTCCGGTTAATTTTGGCGTTGATGCAGAAGGAGAAATTAATATAACACCCCTTCTATCAATAATTGGGACCATAGCTAATGTGGAGCTACTTATATTTTCTCCAATAACAGCTTTTATTTCATTATCAGTCAATAGTTGCTGCAAAGAGGAAACAGCAGTTTTTGGGTCACCCTGACTGTCTTGATATTTTACGGCAAATTTATATTCATTTTGACCTTTATTAGCAATTTCGATTGCAAGGTCAATCCCTTCTTTTGAATCATTTCCGTATGAAGCTACTTCACCTGTTAAGGGTAAAACTGCTCCTATGTTAATTGTCTTGTCTTCAGTAGAACAAGACAGAACAATAACAGAAAGAATAATAAGTGAAAATATTTTATTCATTTCTTTAATTCCTTCATTTAGTTAACTAATTTTGTAATTTAGTTCCATATTCTGAATTGGGTGAGAAAAAGCACCAATTACCTAATGATGATTTTTCTATTCTGCCATAAATCTTATAATATTCTCTCTCAGCCCAATTATTATCGTAATGCACTAATGGTAATATAGCAACATTATTTAGTCCCTTTCTGTCACATACCCCTAACTCCCATGGTATCCACTTTGACTCACTAATATTTGGTGTTGCTAAAAGTGTGGGTTTATCACAATCATTTATCTTGTAACGAATCCTTTCCGCTGTTTCTTTTGAAGTATTATCAGGTAGTTCATGATCTAAATAATCTACATATACACTTACATTAAATTCTCGTAAAAAACCAATTACTTTTTTAACAATGCCATAATCGTTATGTATATGAGACAAAAAAACTTGAGTCGCCACGGAACTGAATGATTTTCTAAGATCATAACTTCTATTATTAAGATAATCAAAAGTCAAATAGGGCATCTAATTTCCCCACTTCTTCTGATACTTATCAATCAGTTTCTTTAGCTTTTCTTTTTGGTCATTAAAACTCTGCAATGCAAAATCTCCTTCTGAATATTTTTTCGCTGACTCAATCATTTGATTCATTTTAGACATATTACCCAAACCAACATAAATCTCAGCCATTGTAAAGTAAACCCAGTTCCTATCGTTCCTCTCAGTGAAATGTTTATCTTTTATTATTTTCTCACATATCTCTAAAGTTTTCTTACGTATTCTATTTGCATGATTATAATCAGTTATCGCTTCGTCTTTATTATTGGTAAGTGTTGATTTTAGCGTATAAAGATATGCGACATTAATTGCATTGTAATAATCCTGTTTTATATAAAATCCTCTTTCGTAAAACCAAATTGCCTTTTCCAAATAACTCTTCTTTTTCTTTGTTTCAAATAATCTTTTGTTAATAGCTCCTGCCAAACCTAATGTTTCGGTATCTGTAGTATTTTCAGGGTCAATTCTTTCTAGAATTGAATATGCTTTTTCATAAGCTTCTTCCTTGCTAGGTTTTTCATTCTTATATGTAATCAAAGCTAACCTTTGAATTGTAAAAGCATTGTCCTTTTTCATTTTATATGCTTTGCGCAACAATTTTTCTGATTTGCCGTACATAGTTTTATTTTTATAATGTTCTGCTTCTTCGTGTAATTGAGGAATTGTTTCACTTATTTTTTCATGTTCCTTAATTTTGGCTATGTCCTTTTTTGTCAGACTAGGCGGGTTTAGGTCGTTAATAAAAGTATACACAGGACTATCATAATCAGATTTCTTCAGAATTTCCTGAACTTTTAGTTTTAATTTCTTTTTAAATCTGATTGCTTCTTGAGTACCAATATCTTCTCCAAGATGATGATATAACGGATCGATATTTAAATGGCTCAAATCAAACGGAATACTCTTTTCTTTTACAATTCCGTCCTCTGCAATAATAATAGTTGTAAAAGGTCTTAACGCATGTCTCACACCTAATTCATACATAACATTTGGATTAAGAGTTGAAATGTCGGCGAGAACTATGTCTGCTTTATAAATCCAATTATACATTTCTGAATCAATAACTCCCGAGTACAAAATATCTTTAACCCTGAAACATTCCATTTCAATTTCATCAAAAACTGGTTTTATTATGCTTTTGTACGAATTTTCCAGGTTTAATTCTCTTCCTGTAAATGGATCGGTTTTTGTTTCGTAGCCAATTATCACAAAACAAGTTTTTTTTGACATGTTTACCTCTTAATTAGTAACCAGCTTTTTTAGCAGCTTTCTCGATAACATGAATGATATTAATTATTTGCCAATCTACAACCTCTGCGCTTGCATCAGATAAACAATTCGGGACAATATCTTTCCAAGAACTATGTAGTCTTACACCTACTAAACCTTTACCTAATTCAATGCTTTTATCAATTTCCCATTCCACCCAATCACTAGTATGAGTGTAATACCCAAGTAAACAAATAGTCACAGAGACCTTAGATATTTTCTCTCTTATCTGTCTTCTAATATAGTCAGCATTTGAACTGTTGTATGGAACTCTCACAGAATGATCTGAAAACTCAAGTAGATTATTTTGTGCTTTTGCTTGAGCCCTAAAAAGATTTACAAGACTCAAATCTTCTTCGACGAAACTTAGAAACACTCTTCTGGCCATTTTTAACCCTCTAAAATTTTATTCGCTTTTTAGTTTATTTTACACCGGTAAAAAGCTCATACAATTCATTCTCAATATTCTCTAATTTATACTCTTCACATATAATTGCAGCTTGTCTAAACATTGATAATATCTGCCATGGTTTAATGTTTTTATCTATCACCATTTCATAGTTTTTCAAAGCATCTTCCGGTTTAAGGTGTAAATTAGCTTCTCCTATTGTTGCTGTCTCCCATAATCCTATGTCTAAATTTTCGCAGATCTCTTTTGCTTTTAAAGCAGATTGCTTTGCGTTGTCTTTATTCTTTTTATATGCTAATTCAAAAAAAGCAATATTTATTTTATGATAATACATTTGCTTACGATCATCATTACGTTCTGAAATTTCAAATGCATTTGAATATAATTCATAGGCTCTTTCCGCATAGTTTTCTATTCCTTCATTAATCCACATTCTTTTGAATCTGCCAGCAAGTGTTCCCAAAGCATCTGTTCGATTTCTATTATGTTTTTTAAGTATCTCAACAGCTTTTTCTCTGTGACCTAATCCTTCTAACGCTAATGCATAGGAAACCAAAGAACTTTCATCAAGCATCGCTTCTTTACCTTCGTATTTTTTAATAGCATCTTCGAACTGTGAAAGCTCAGAGAATACCGAAACAAGATTATATGAAGTATGTTTTTCAACATCACCAAGAATACTTCCTTGTACGATCCGGTATGAAAGCGAATCTATTTGTTTCGGTTTCACAATTTCAGAATGGTTTCCAAATACAACTTTTTGAAATTTCTGTGGAAATGGTTTAAGGGAAGATGCAGCGGGTACAAATTCATCTCTATCACCGGCACAAACACTTAAATTAAATTTAGGTTTATCAGTGATTTTTATTTTCCACTGCTTTCTTAACTCAGTAATAAATTTACCATTTTCACACATATCACTTAACTGTTTTTTAAACCAACTAAAAGGGATTGACTTCTTTAATCCATTACTTGGTGCGCCGAACATAATTAAATTTTTTAATTTTGTGTTAGTAATTTCGTTCAATAAGCATGCTTGTTGAGCTACTAATCCTCCCATTGAGTGTGCAACAATATTGATCTCGGAATAATTTTTTAGTGGCGATGTTTCAAATTCCGTTTTAAAAAAATTTACTAACATTTCAATAGAAGCGTCACTACTACAAATCCCACTTATATCAAGAGATAATTTAGAAGAATAACCGAGCGTATATAAATCACAAAAAAAAAAAAAAAAATCATTCTGAATT
>CAJHYN010000327.1_pt1 | contig 17206 bp, 17 predicted proteins | sample 9198641 | NCBI WGS metagenome assembly CAJHYN01 (sample SAMEA7708370, study PRJEB35096) | sediment metagenome | biome: marine neritic benthic zone biome [ENVO:01000025]; feature: sediment [ENVO:00002007]; material: shallow marine sediment [ENVO:03000034] sea grass bed [ENVO_01000059] ... | reverse complement strand
GGAAAAATATTGCATAATAAAACACGCCTTTAATATTGGCATCTCTGTGTGCAGCATTAATTTCCGAAAACTTTTCTTCTTCTTCTTTTTTTTTTTATAATATTTGCACAATGTTCATGCCCGTTACATGTTCCTGCATGTATGAATTTAACCTTGCAAGATGATATCTAATATTGCGGTATGAATCCCTAACTTTTCTTCTAAATAAAAACGTAGCATAAAACAGGAACGGCAGTACAATCAAAGTAACTAATGCCAAATCCCATGACATAAAAAACATAAAAATGAAAATCCAAATGATTATAAAAATATCACTGAATACCATCACTATTCCGGATGAGAATAATTCGTTTAGAGATTCAACATCATTTGTAACACGGGTTACTATTCTGCCGATCGGGGTTTTATCAAAATATTTTAATGCCAATTTTTGAATATGTGTAAACAGTTTTATACGAAGATCATAAATTATTTTCTGACCCATCAATTGAGTAAAATAGGTCAGCAAATACTGCATAAAAGCTTGAAAGAACAATACTCCAATCAACAAACCAGCAATAAGTATTAATCCATCATAATCACTGTTTGCAATGTAATCATCAATAGCAATCTGTGTAAGCAGCGGTCTTAATGCAGGTAGCCCGGCTACAATGAGATTTAACAATATTGCTAAAACTACATGTTTGCGGTAAGGTTTAACATACCCCAAAAGTCTTTTCATTAAGACTGAGTCGTATGCTTTCCCTAAAACTTCGTCATCATGATGCCGGGACATATCTTCCTAATTTACTTTATAATATTTTCTATTTTCAAAAAAAGCATTTATGTTTTCAATTGTCGTGTCTAAAATTCTTTCAACAGCCTCGACAGAATCAAATGCCATGTGAGGAGTAATAATAACGTTTTCTCTTCTTAGTAATAAATTCCTTTTGAGTATTGCTTCAAGATTGCTGACCGGAACATTTTTTGTTAGCATCTGGTTTTCTTCGTTTACCAATTCCTCTCCTTCAAAAACATCTAAACCTGCACCACCGAATATTTCGTTTTCAACTGCATGATAAAGGGCTTCTGGTTGTATTATTCCGCTTCGGGCGGTATTAACGAATAAGGCTCCCTTTTTAACATGATTTATGTTTTCCATATTTATCATGTGATGCGTATGTTTATTATATGGGCAGTGGAGCGTAATAATATCCGAAGATTTGAGTAGTTCATTCAAATCGGAAACATAGTCAAAGTTGAGCAATTCTTCAATTATATGATTTTGATTTATATCATAAACCAAAACATTCATGCCGAATCCTTTTGCCATTTTAATTACGTGAACACCGATACTTCCGCCACCTATAACACCAAGAGTTTTACCTTTTAAATCAAAGCCCTGTAATCCATCCAATGAAAAATTATTCTGCATTGCGCGAACATAAGCTTTATGGATATTCCTCGACAAAGCAAGTATCAATGCAAATGTATGCTCCGCCACTGTATTCTCGCCGTAATACGGAACATTACATACAGCAATTTTCCTTTTGTTTGCAGTTTCCAGATCAATATGATTAAAACCGGTGCTTCTTGCAGCAATTAGTTTCAGTCTCTTTGCTTTGTTTAAAACTTTTTTAGTAACACTTGAATAAATGAAAACCGAGAACACATCAGCATCGGAAATTAAATTGGCATTAGCATTTGTTAATTCATCATCGTAAAAGACTAAATCAAATTTTTTCTTATCTATTTTTCTTTTCAAATACGCTTTTTCTTTTTTATTAGCTGCGAAGAATATAATTTTATTCTTGCTCATCAATATTCCTTTCTATAAAGGTATTAGTTTAATTCCTTTAATTCTTCTTCCAATAACTGTTTGAAATGGAGATCAGCATATATTCCGTCTTTTGTTACTAATTCGTCGTGCGTTCCTTCTTCAGCAATGATTCCTTTATCCAATACATAAATTTTATCTGCATCTTTTACTGTTGATATTCTGTGGCTTATAATTATGCTTGTACGATCTTTCATAAATTCTTTCAGGTTGGAAAGAATTTCTTCTTCAGTGTTTGTATCTACTGCTGAGAATGAATCATCAAGTATTAATATTTTCGGATCAATAGCCAAAGCCCTAGCCAAACAGGATCGCTGTTTCTGTCCGCCGCTTAATGTGATTCCTCTTTCACCTAAGATTGTGTCATAACCTTTCGGGAATCCTTCAACGTCTTTATCGAGTCTTGAAATTTTTGAAACCTTTTCAACTAATTCTTTATTTCCGTTTTTCGTTCCGTATAAGATATTGTTGTAAAGCGTGTCTGAAAAAAGGAATGTTTCCTGAGACACCAAACCAATATTTTCCCTCAATACTTTTAACGGGATTGATTTAATATCATTACCATCAATTAAAATCTGTCCTTCTGTAGTGTCATATAATCTTGGGATTAGATTTATCAATGAAGTTTTACCAACGCCTGTTTGCCCAATGATCGCAATTGTCTCCCCTTTTTCAACCGTGAAATTCAGATTACTTAACACATCCGAAAGATTCTTTTTATACTTAAAAGAGACATTCTTAAATTCGATCTTTCCGCTTAAACTGTTGATTGCATATCTGGTTTGAGGTCCGTCTTTAATCTCTAAGTCTTCATCCATTATTTTTTGTAATCGTTTCATACTCGCTGATGCCTGCTGCATTAGATTCAATACCCAGCCAATGGCTATCATCGGCCAGATCAGCATTCCCAAATAAATTGTAAATGCAGTGATATCCCCTACGGTCAAAGCGCCGTCAATAACCATTGTACCGCCAACGGAAATAACAATAATTAACGAAACACCGGTGATTAAAAATAATATCGGCATGAACAATGCTTGAATACGAATTTTGTCCATATTCCTTTCAAGATATTCACGACTTACAGTTGTGAAGTTTTCTATTTCATTTTGTTCACGAACATAAGACTTTATCACACGTATGCCTGAGAAATTCTCCTGTGCTTTAGTTGTTAAGTCGGAAAACTTTTCCTGAATTTTCATGAATCTTTCGTGAATTTTTTTGCTTAACCTGTAAACAAAAAAGGATAAAAAAGGCAGAGGCAACAAAGAATAAAAGGTAAGCATCGGACTGATGGAAATGAAAATAGACATTATAATTATAAATCTAATCAGGGTATCCACTGAATACATAACAGCCGGGCCAACGTACATGCGCACAGCGCCAACATCGTTGGTTGCATGCGCCATTAAATCACCGGTAGATTTATTCTGAAAAAATCTCAAAGGAAGTCTTTGAATGTATGTCCAGAAATCCTGACGAAGATCGTATTCAATTTCGCGTGATACTACAATAATTGTTTGACGTATAGCAAATCGAAAAACACCTCCAACTAAAGCAGCAACGACAATTAATAACGCGTTTCGAATTATAACGTCATAATTGATTACTTGTCTAAGGCTATCAATACTATCTCTTATTATAAGAGGTACAAACACCTGTGCCGAATTGGACACAATTATAAATAAAATCCCAAGAGCAAGTTTTTTTTTGTATCGTAAAAAATACTTATTTAATAGAAGTAAACTTCTCATTATGAACTTTCGCCAAAAATTGCTTTTGTTATTTGCTCAATAACGCCTTTATTCTTAATCATTTCCGTAATATCTTTTTCTCTTTCTTTTAGCATTGAACTTCCTGTTACCAGACAAAAGATTGATGAAGGTACAAATAAAATTAGGTCATCATCAAAATCATAGTATACCGACTTATCTATTGTAGTCACATAGGAATGGATATTATGTTTTTTCATAAAAGAAAATAGACTTTTTAATTCCTTTGGATTTTCAACGAATCTATTCGACCATTTAATTTCTACAGCAGATTCAGGTTTTAATTTTTCATTTAAGGTAACTAAATCAACTTCACCCGATTTCCACCTTGCATAATATTTATTTTTAATTTGGTCATGGAAAAAATTAGAAAATATTGCTGTTTCCACCATATTGCCAAAAAAAACATCATGCTTACTGATTGGTGAAAATAAGGCACTTCTTAGGGACGGATTAGTTAAATAGATTTTAAAAAAATTTGCTCTCTTAAATTGTTTTGCATTCAAATCAATTCTATTAATAATTTTGATAAGAAATGCAGCTTCTAAATAGTTTATATATTTTTTTATGGTGTTCTTTGCAATTCCCGAATTTGAAGAAAGCGTATCTAATGAAATTTCATTTCCGGAGTGATATGCTATATAAGTAAATAGTGAATTTAGCTCCTGCACATTTTGGATTCCATACAAACTTGGCAAATCTCTAAGAAGCACCTTATCAACTATATCGTTTCGAATATATCTTCCGGGATCAGATTGAATTTTTTCAGAAAAAATCACCTCAGGATAGCCACCATAATTAATATAATCCACGAAATGTGAATTTAATTTATCAATATTGTCTATTTTAAATAATTTTTTTTCATTCGAATCGCTTAGTACGTTTTTCAATCTCAAATATTCTTCGAATGATAATGGAGGTAAAAGAAATTCCGTAAATCTTCCCGCTCCTGACTCAATGCTCTTAAGTTTAAGCGCTGCAGCAGCCGAGCCAGAAACAATAAATTTCACCCCGATGAATGAGTCAACTAAAGACTTCAAATGCACTTCCCAGTTTTTTAAGTATTGAATCTCATCAAAAAAAACGTAAAAACCTTTGTAATTATCATCATTCAAGGTTTTACGGCACAATTCAAACAATCTCTCTAATCCAAGATTATTATAAATTGGAGTTTCAATTGATAAGTAGCAAATTTTCTTCGGGTCAATTCCAGAGTCAATTAAGTTTTGGATAGTGTGGTAAAGCATAACGGTTTTACCTACACGCCGGGGTCCCATCAAAACAACTGCTCTTCTAATATCCTTTTGATCTACTAATTTTTTAAATAGCTCAAAATATCCCCTCCTTTTCATGGAACTGTAGTACTCTTCTATGTTACCACTTTCCCACCAGGGATTATCAAACTTGATACGCTTAATTATTTGTTCTTCAGAAAATGCTTGAGAAGTCATTTAATGTCTTTTCATTGATTTTATTCGACCAAATATAGTAAAATAAAATCAGAATACTAATCTTATTTGATCCAAATTGGTTTATTACTCAATTATTTTAAAACCGGTATACTTTTGAAGTACTGTCGGCACAATGACCTTTCCTTCAGGTGTTTGGTAATTTTCAAGTATCGAAACCATCAATCGACTTGTAGCCAAACCCGAACCATTTAATGTGTGTGTAAAACCCACCTTCTTTGTTTCTTCATTTCTAAATCTTATTGAAGCACGACGCGCCTGGAAGTCTTCAAAGTTGCTGCATGAAGAAGCTTCTAGCCATTTGTTTTCTGCCGGCGACCATGTTTCAATATCGTAACACTTAGCGGCTGCAAAGCTTAAATCTCCGGTGCAGAGTTGTAAAATTCTGTATGGTATTTTTAATGCTTGCAAAATATCTTCCGCATCAATTACTAATTTTTCAAGTTCATCATACGATGTTTCAGGCTTAACTATTTTTACCATCTCAACTTTGTTGAATTGATGAACTCTTAAAAATCCTTTTGACTCTTTTCCGTAAGATCCTGCTTCCCTTCTGAAACAAGCAGTATAACCAACATAATTTATGGGTAGTTGAGATTCATTTAATATTTCTTTTCTGTGTAAATTTGTTATCGGAACTTCTGCCGTCGGGATCGGATACAATCCGTCTTTCTCGCAATGATACATGTCTTCCGCCATCTTTGGCAATTGGCCTGTGCCTTTCATAGAATCTTCGTTGACCATCAAGGGTGGCATTACTTCTGTATATCCGTGATCAGCTAAGTGAAGATCAAGCATATAATTTATTAACGCTCTTTCTAAAGTTGCGCCTTTTCCAACATAAACCGGGAATCCTGATCCGCTTACTTTTGCTCCCCTGTCAAAATCTAAAATGTTAAGTTTTTTGCCAAGCTCAATGTGATCTAAAATTGGTTCTTCGTTTTCGAAAGTAAAACCGTCAGGCAGCCATTGCCTTGCTTCTATATTGTCATCAGCACTTTTGCCAACCGGCACAGATTCATGAGGTAAATTTGGGACCCACATCAACAGATCATTAAGTTTCTCTTCAATCTCCCTAACTTTATCATCAATGTCTTTGATTTCATCAGACACGTTTTTCATTTCAGCAATGATATGATCAGCATTTTCACCTGCCTTTTTAAGTTTACCAACTTCCTGTGAGACTTTATTTCTCTTTGCTTTTAATTCTTCTACTTTCTGGAGGTTTATTCTTTTCTCTTTGTCCAATGATAAAATTTCATCAACCGTATCTTTCTCATTTTTATTCGTAACACCTTTCTTGACCAAGTCAGGATTTTCTCTAATAAATTTGATGTCTAACATTTTATAAATTCCTCTTTGTTTTTCTCAGCGTCTCCGTATCTCAGCGGTGAAAACAAACCACAGAGACGCAAAGACACAGAGATTCTCATTACTTCGCAACAATATTGAATATCTTATTCTTTACATAAATTTCTTTTATGATACTTTTACCGTCAATGAACTTTTTCACATTTTCATTTTCAAAAGCAGCTTGTTTCACTTCTTCTTCGCTGCTGTCAAAAGGCATGTCTATCTTAGCTCTTATTTTGCCCATTACCTGGATAGCTATTGTAACAGTGTCAACAGTCAACGCTTTTTCATCAGCTTCAAACCAGACCGGGTTTTCAAACAATGGTTTTTTATTACCCAAAACATACCAGCATTCTTCTCCCAAATGTGGAGCCAAAGGAGCAAACATTGAAGCGAATCTTACTAATGAATAAGCTTGTAAGTCTTTTTTACAAACTGATAAATTTTTAGTCAGCTCGTTCAATAATTCCATTAACTGGGCAACGGCTGTGTTAAATCTGAAATGATCAATTTCAACATCAACTTTTTGAACTGCCTGGTTCACTTTTCTATAAACAGCTTTTTCTTCTTCGGACAAATCCTTTATTTCAAACTTGTTAGGAATTGTTAATCCGCTAACAATATTTTCATGTTTTTTAAAAAGCGAATAAACTCTCTGTACAAATCTATCTGTACCAACAATACCTTTATCATTCCAGTCACCACCCAACTCGTAAGGACCCATAAACATTAAGTACAACCTAAAAACATCCGAGCCATAGTTAACAATGAAATCATCAGGATTAACAACATTGTTTTTGGACTTCGACATTTTAGCGCCTTGATTAGTAATTGTACCCTGGTGAATTAATTTTTGAAAAGGTTCATCAGAGTTTACCAAACCAATGTCACGCAAAAACTTGTGAAAGAAACGTGCATAAAGCAAGTGCATCACAGCATGCTCAGCGCCCCCGACGTATTGATCAACAGGTGTCCACGCATTTGCTGAATCAGTATCAAAAACTTTTTCAGATTTTGGATTTAAGAAACGTAAATAATACCACGACGAATCAACAAAAGTATCCATTGTATCAACATCTCGTTTTGCATTTTCACCACCGCATTTAGGACATGTCGTATTCACAAAACCTTCGTTTTTTGCCAGCGGCGAACCACCATCGTTCTTAAAGTCAACATCATAAGGAAGTTCAACAGGCAGCTGGTCTTCCGGGACAGGGACTTCACCGCAAGCATCGCAATAAACTATAGGTATTGGCGTTCCCCAATAACGTTGACGTGAAATCAGCCAATCGCGCAATCTATAGTTTATAGTTTTCTTCCCGATATTTTTTTCCTCAAGCCATTCAATTATCTTCTTCTTTGCATCATCAACATAAAGTCCGTTCAAGAAATCACTATTGATCGCAGGACCATCACCCAAATAAGCTTTACCGTCAAAGTCTTCAGGCGGCTGAACAGTTCTCACAATCGGTAAATCAAACACTTCGGCAAACTCCCAATCGCGCTCGTCCTGCCCCGGCACAGCCATAATTGCGCCTGTTCCGTAAGTCATTAAAACATAGTCTGCAATCCAAATCGGAATTTTCTCATTGGTCACAGGATTAATTGAATAAGCACCGGTAAAAACTCCGGTCTTTTCTTTTGCCGTCGAAGTTCTGTCAATCTCGGATTTCGACTTAACTTCATCCTGGTATTTTTCAACAACTTCTTTGTGTTCATCGGTTGTGATTTTATTTACTAAAGGATGTTCAGGCGATAATACCATATAAGTTGCACCAAACAATGTATCAGGACGTGTTGTGAAAATTATAAATGATTCATCACGTCCGTCTAATTTAAATTCAACTTCAGCGCCAGTACTTTTACCGATCCAGTTTTTCTGCATTAGTTTCGTTTTTTCCGGCCAATCGATTTTATCTAAACTTTGCAATAATTCTTCAGCGTATTCAGTAATTTTGAAAAACCACTGAGTCAAATTTTTCTGAATTACTTCAGTACCGCATCTTTCACATGTTCCATCGCCAAGTACTTGCTCATTTGCCAAAACTGTATTACAAGATGGACACCAGTTTACCGGGGCATTCTTCCTGTAAGCCAATCCTTTTTCATACAATTTCAAGAACAGCCATTGATTCCATTTATAATACTCAGGATCGCAAGTCATTAGCTCAGCATCCCAATCGTACATATTACCCATTCTTTTAAGCTGTAGACGGATATCTTCTATATTTTTAATCGTGCTGTCGTAAGGGTGAATACCGGTTTGGATAGCATAGTTTTCCGCGGGCAAACCAAATGCGTCATATCCCATAGGTTCAAAAACATTAAATCCTTTTAGTTTTTTATATCTTGCCCAGGAGTCTGTAGGACCGTAATTGTACCAGTGACCGCAATGGAGTTTTGCGCCGGAAGGATAAATGAACTTCACCAAGCAGTAAAGCTTCTTCTCTAAATTAGTTAAGTCGGTTTTATGGGTTTTATTCTCTTCCCAATATTTCTGCCATTTCGCTTCAACTTGTTCGAACGGATATTTCATAATTCTCTAACTTTTTCTGAAAAAAATAAACTTAAAATTACCAAATATAGGTTCGGATAGCAAGGTAAGTTATCTCAGGGTAGTGTCTCAGTTTGAAGAAAATAAAGATAATAATATTAAAATTTCGATTTCAGGTTATAAAATGTTCATTGACATATTGGTTGACGTATAGAAATATACGGGTATAGTTGATAAGCTTATTATTGCGGGAAGTTGTGGCTTCCCGGTAATTTAACTAAGTAGAAACATCAAAAAATAAATTAATGCCCACAAACACATTGCAACATTTATCTTTATTTCTACTTTTAACTCTTGCCTTTTCATGTTTTTATCCAAAAAAAGGTTCGAGGCGCCTCAAACCGTTAATGTTTGAGCATTATTTATCGTAGCGTTGCTACTACGTTAAGGCTGTTGGACGTCACAACAGCCTTAAGTTCGACATTATCTAAATATGTTGACTTTCAGGGTTATCATTCTTCATGAATCCCTTCAAATTCATATTTGATAATGCCATTTAGCCGACCTCTTCAAGTCGACACAGGATATGAAGTTATCCTATTCCGAGAATTTATACCCTCCCTCGGCTTAGAAGAGGTATTTAAATTTAAAAAATAAACAAGAAAGAGGCTTTATTAATCACACACTAATTAATTTAACTAAATCTTGGATTGACCACAATTTTTTTATTAATCCTGCTTCCATGACAGGTGTGACTCTCAAAGTGTTATGGATTCTAACGAAATTGTATTACATAAATTAAACTGCAAAGGCGTGGAAATTATTTTCTATTTTTTCGAGAATCCATTAGCAAACTGGTAAAACGGCGCATACCCATAGTAAAGTTTTGTCGTTCAACGAAACTTATTGAGACGTGTTTCTTTAATGGGTAGTCAGTAACTTTTTTTCCGTTTACCTGTGCATTCTACCGGACTGTACAGTGATCTTTATCGAGAGATTCTCCATAGTAACTTAATAAGGTGTGCAAAATAAATATCATTTCCGAAACTTTCGTCAGTAGCATCCAAATAAACTTTAGGTACGTCGGTTGTTAATTGTACACGGTTTTTAAGACGTGATGCAATATCTTCCATAATTTTTTTTTTAGTATTAAAAATCAGTTTGGAATTTTATTTGAAGCAAATATCTGTAATAAAACAAGTTATACAAAGATATTTTCACATTTAGATCCCCTAATTGTAAAAACATAATAGACACAATAAATTTACAAGCGTGTTCTTAAAAGTTATGGAGTCTCTGCGATAATAGAATTGAAACTTTTGAGTTTCATGTTCTGTCAAATTATGCAAACTGAATGACTAAATTTATACAAATGTATAATTCATAAGTTGCGTTGATAAAATAACTTGACAATAACTGAATTTGATATTAAGTTTAAATTACAGGAGGCAAAAATACCAATAATGAGTGATTTCGACAGAAAACATATTGAACTACGTTTTCTAATACACCAAAGAAACGATAAGTTTGAAGCTATTTGCTTAGAGTTAGACATCACTAACAGAGCAAATACAATGACTGAATTACAACAGAAAATTATTGATTCAACATTTCTTTATTTAACAAGTTTTTCCTTAGAAGAAATAAAAGAACATAAGTATATAAGAAAAGCACCATTATATTATAGATTCATTTGGAATGTTGGGAATGTTTTACATTCTTTTCTAAATTATAATATTAAAAAAGGTGACTTCAATGTTTCTTCCAAGGAATTAAGTTTTGCCTAAAAAGTATCCCCCTCTTACTTATAATGAAGTCCTAAAAATAATAAAAGTTCTTGGTTTCAAATTTAAGGATCAGAAGGGTAGTCACGAACATTATGAAGCTGATATAAACGGCGTCAGAAGAAAAATAACTCTCGACAAAAACGATTCCCCTTATAACGATTTTATAATTAAGTCTATGATTAGACAGTCTGGATTTAGCAGAAAAGAATTTTATGGGGCGACAAAAAACACATTTAAAAAAATTCGAAACACTTTGTAATATTTTTAATCTTTACTGCCTTTTAGCCCAGAGTTTACCGAGAGCAACAGCATGAGAATAAAACCAAAAATGAAATTGAGACGCTACCCAGCTTTCATAAAATACTATTTTATTAAATTTAACAAGACTTCGGGATGATATTCTTTAATTTTCAGTCTTTATTCTGTAAATTAAGTTTTGTTATTTTTTGCCAATCTTACGGAGTAACAATGAAAAGATTTATCTTTCCTTTACTTTTAATAATAATATTCAGTACAATTATGCAAGCACAAACCAAAAGACCTATTACTGCTGAAGATCTCTGGTCGATGAAAAGACTTAAAGATTATGACATTTCCATGGACGGGCAATGGATATTACTTTCCGTACAATCTTTCAGCATGGAAGAAAACAAAGGTAATTATGACATTTTCATAATGAAATCCAAGGGGTCGGAGTTGAAACCTCTTAAGAATTCAAAAGAAAATGAAACTGAACCGAAGTTTATTCCCGGTACAAGAAAAATAAGCTTTATAAAAGGCGATCAGCTTTACCGCTGCGACTATGACGGCAGCAACGAAGAAAAGATTTCCGACATTCACAGCGGTGTTTCAAATGTAATCTGGTTTAACGACGGTAAAAGATATTTGTTCAATTCCGAAATGTATCCTGAATGCTTTGACCAGGAATGCCAGAAAAAGAAAGACGAAGAAAAAGCAGCCAGCAAAGTTGATGCAATGATCTTCGAAGAATTATTCTACAGACACTGGGACAAATTTTTAGGCGAAAAAAGGAGCAGACTTTTATATACTGAAGTTGGCACAAACATCTTAGAATCATTTAATATCAATAATAAATATGCTGTTCCGCCAATCTCTTTAGGAAGTGACTATGATATTGCAATTTCTCCCGATGGAAAAGAAATAGCATTCACAACAAACACTGATAAAGATTTGGCATACAGTACGAACAACGAAATTTATATAGCGAATGTTTACGAAGGCGGCATACGCGATAAAAAAATGCCGATTAAAATTTCTCAAAGTGCAGGCAACGATATCTACCCGCTTTATTCGCCTGATGGAAAATATATTGCATACTTGTCTATGGCAAGAGCTGGCTTTGAAGCTGACAAATTTTCTTTGATGCTGTATGATAGAAATACAGGTGAAACAAAAAATTTAACCGAGAAAGTAGATATATCCGTTTCTGAAATGGTTTGGACACCGGATTCAAAAACAATTTATTTTACTGCCGCAAATGAAATTTACACTTCTATTTATAAAATTGATATTGAAACTCCTTCAGTTGTATTAATTGTTGAAAAAAGAACAAACGAAAAATTGAAAATCAAAGCAAACAAACTTTATTTCTTGCAGCAAAGATCAAATCTACCTCATGAGCTGTTTGTATCAGATCTTGATGGGACAAGCATATCTCAGTTAACGACTTTAAATAAAGAATTGTTAGCCAAGCTTGAAATGAATGAAGTGCAGACTTTCTGGAGTGACGGAGCGGAAGGAGCAGAAGTTCAATCTATATTATTAACGCCTCCCAGATTTGACGAAACAAAAAAATACCCAATGATATTTTTGATTCACGGAGGTCCGCAAGGACATTGGGAAGATGATTTCCACTACAGATGGAATTTACAGATGTTTGCTGCACAAGGCTATGTGGTAGTTGCACCCAACCCGAGAGGAAGTACCGGCTACGGACAAAAATTCACGGATGAAATAACTAAAGACTGGGGCGGGAAAGTTTATATTGACTTAATGAATGCTTATGATTCCGCATTAGCTAATTATAACTACATCGACGGAAACAACACTTTCGCGGCAGGGGCATCTTATGGTGGATACATGATTTCCTGGATAGCAGGCCACACCGACAGATTTAACGCCCTTGTAAATCATGACGGAGTTTTCAATCCGGAAAGCATGTTTGGGTCAACTGAAGAGCTGTGGTTTACTTCATGGGAATTCGGTAAACCATGGGAAGACTTAACCCATTTTGAAAAGTGGGCCCCGCAAAGACATATTAAAAATTTCAAAACCCCTATGCTTGTTGTGCATGGCGGAAAAGATTACAGGGTGCCGGAAACACAAGCTTTCGAATTATTCACTGCTTTACAAAGTATGAATGTTAAAAGTAAATTTTTATATTTCCCTAACGAAAATCATTTTGTATTGAAACCTCAGAATGCAAGATTATGGTGGAATACAATTTATGATTGGTTCGAACAACACAAGAGGTAAAAATGCCTGACGATTTCAGCAAAATTGAAATTGACGAATTTGCAGATGAGTACGACTCCCCCGAGTTGGTGGATGAAGCAGCAAAGGAAGTTGAAGAAGGAATCTGGACAAAATTGGAAAGAGTCGGTCAAAAAATTTCTTTTGCGAAAGATATTGTCGCTCTTTACAACTACCTTTTTGATGGATCAGTAAGCTGGTATAGAAAATCAATTGTTGTTGGAGCATTGATTTATTTTATTACTCCGCTTGATGCTATCCCCGACCTCGCACCATTATTTGGTTATATGGATGACTTAGGAGTAATTACGGCAGTACTAAAATTTCTAGGTAGTGAGTTGATTCCTTATTATAACAAAGACTAAATTTACAAAGGCTGTTTCAAAAATTATTTATCGAAACAGCCTTTTAATTTTATTTCTCCATTGCTTCAATTACTAAATCAGATGTAGATTTCAAACCCAATTTTTTTCTAATTGCGCCAACTACACCCATGTGATAAGCTTCGTGCCAATTATAAAATGCAATTACATCAAGCAATGTTCTTTCATCATGCATTGCTTCTTTATTTACCGGTGCCTGTAATTGTTCATCTGTAACTTGATTCAATACTTCTTCAAATCCATTAATTAAAGAATCCCACTTTTCTTTTAATGCTTTTATGTCCGGATAATCGCTTCCGTCACTTGCTCCTTTTTTGCAGAATGTTTCTTCGAAATCCCTTTCGATTGTTGACCCAAACATATTCATCACTTGATGTCGGTAATCAATGAGATGCCCGATGGACCATGCTATTGTTGCGCCTTCAGTATCACGCAATCTTGTGTTTGCCTGCTCGCTCGAAATATCAGGTAAAATAGTATTCATTATATTATTTGTAAATCTGAAATTTGCAATGATTGGTTTTATCATGTTGTTCATTTTTTACTCCGTTAGTTTTGTCATCATATCGAGTAATGTCATCCCGTTACCTGCAGCGAATTATTTCAAGATCAATTTTTGAAGCTTGCTCAATATAGACTCTGAAACAAGTTCAGAGTGACACTTCTCAGCATTCGTTTATTCTTGTGATGACATGTTTTAAAATTTATAATTCATTTGCTCTTCTAATTGTTTTGAAAAATACTTCATGCAGATCTGTTCCTTCACCATTCAACGGATTAATTGCCTGAATTAATTTAGTCCGTAGCAAATATAATCTTTGCTTAGAACGATCATCTTTTTCCTTTACAAATTTGATCTTCATTAATTTTTCCTGAGTGTTTTGCTTTGGATTAAATTTACCATTCAACTGGCTGCATTGATCGCACGCACCGGTTTTACTTACAAACCTGCATTGGTCGTCAAAAATATCTATCATTTTGTTTCTGCCGTTGTGCAGGAGGTGTTTAACACTCCCTTGTGATTTTTCCATTATTACAGCAACTTCAGACACTTTAAACAAGTATACATCTTTTAAGATCAATGCTACTTGTTCTTCGATACTCAGCATTTTGGTAGTGCAAGTAAAACAAAAATCAATATGCTCTTTTATTTCAAATGTCCCTCGCGGTGCATATTGGTTTGTGTATTCGAGAGCTTTCAAATAATCAATTTCAGAGTGTGCGGTTTTACGCATTCTCACCATTGAATCTTCGTACCATTTCTTTCTTTTACTCAATTCTTTGAAGCAAAGATTTGTCGCAATAGTAAACGCCCAGGTTTTAAGAGAAGAATCACCGCGGAAAGATTTTATATTTTGAAAAGCCAGAATAAAAACTTCCTGCGTGTAATCTTCAGTATCGTCCCTATTAGCTGTAATTCTGAAAAGATATGATCTTAACTGATCCCTAATTTCCGAAAACAGCTTATTGAATGATTCGATATTACCTTCTTTTGCTTCTTCTAATAATTTGTTTTGATCCATTTGAACTTCCTTTTATGTACCCATCCATGCTAGGATTGAAATCGAGAGAAATAGAATCCATTGAAACATTTTTATCAAGGCACCGGAAATGCCGGAAAGTAAAGCAATAACAATTTGCCAAACTGCAAAACCGGCAAGATTAATTGAAATAAATTTCACAAGTAAATTATATTCCTGAAATGCAAAATAGCCTGCACCACTTGCAAGTAAAATTGCTGAAGAAAAAATCATTAAAACAGAGGTATAATGAAAAACACTCTGCATTACTTTTTTTGGCAATAAGTTCATATCCGAGTTCAACATTGGTTTGAGATATTCTTTGGTGCCAACCACAAAATGCCCAACTGTCATAAATGAAAACAATAACCCGGCGGAAAAAACAAACCAGTTCATAAATCCTCCTGTAAAAATTATTATGCTGGTTGCTTAAAATAATAAACCCAGGCTTTACTTTCAGGTACTGGTGAGAGACCGACTAACTCCCAACCTTCGACACCTAATTCTGCAATCATTTTATGGAAATCTTTATTTTCTTCCTCTTCTTCAAATTTTCGCACACTGTGTTCCCCCTTATCATCGAAGAATTTTACTCCTAAATCGGATTTGATTGCACAATACTTCCATTTTATTAATGACATTTTTCCTCCATCGTTTTGGTTAATAAATTTATTGGTTATTTACTTTAGAGTATTAAGGGAGGAAAAACGGTCGGGTTTTACATAATTTTTTTGTGCGATTTATTCAGTTTTTCAAATACTTTTGAGAATATCTAATCGCCTTTTCAACAATTTTGAGCAGTTCTTGTGATTTATCAAATACTTCTTTGAAGAGTTTATCTAATTTCTCAGTTACATATTCATGGGCTATTTCGTTTCTTAAATCTTTCATTTCTCTCAGTGAATTAACCGATTCAATTAAGTTTCTTCTTTCTGCCCTATTAATAGTATCTATAATTGAGCCCTGCTCCTCGAATTCCACTGAATCAATTGCGCGGTAAAGTTTATTAATGAGTATATCAATTGTTCTCGAATATCTGCTTGTTAAATTTTCGTATGCATCATATTCGGTCTCACTATAATCATCTTTAATTCCGATTGCATTACAAATGTTAATTGATCTTTCAAGCCATTCTTTAGTTTTAATAACTTGCTCAACAATAGTTTTTAAATTCTCTTTATGGAAATTATTCTTCATAATCGCAATGCTTTTTTAAATGCAATTTTTTTAAATGGTGTATCAATTTTTTTAGTTAAGAGAAAATCGATTTTTTGAACACCAATCTCTTCAAAAATTTTCCACCTAATTTTACTTAACTTCTTTTTATCAATTTTATCAGAAATTATTATGAGATCAATATCCCCGCCTTTCTTATTATCATCAACTCGGGATCCATAAAGATAAACTTTAGCTTCGTAGTCAAACTCTTTAATAGATTCTTTAATTAATAATATTTCTTTATCACTCAGTCGCATTTGTAGTTATAATTATTTGGTTAAAATTAACAAATAATTATTTTAATGTCTCACCAAATGTTCAACATCAATTTTTTGTAAGTTTTCAACTTCTCTGCCCAAAAATCTTTCTGCTATTTCTTTGAATTTTGACGGAACATCACTTACGAAAAACTCATGCTTACCTTTTGATGTTTTTTCATTCAGCGTATCGTGATTTGTTAAATACTCTTTTACTTTGTGCGAAGATGCAAAGCCGGAATCAATGAGTTTAACATCCTCACCGACGACTTTCTGAATGATTTCGGTTAATACAGGATAATGTGTGCAGCCTAGAATTAAAGTGTCTATTTCTTTTTCCGTTAAATCGTTTAAATATTCTTTTGCAATAATTTCAGTAGCTTTATGGCTTAGCCAACCCTCTTCTGCTAATGGGACGAATAAAGGACAAGATTTTTCAGCTACATATAAATCACCGTTCTTTTTCAAAAGGTCTTTTGAATACGCTTTATTATTTATAGTAGCGTTTGTTCCGACAATTCCAACTCTATTATTTTTTGTTTCACGTAAAGCAAAATCAGACCCTGGTTCAATCATGCTAATGAATGGTATGTTAAAATATTTTCGAAGTGTATCAACTGCAACTGAGGATACAGTATTACATG
>CAJHYN010000476.1_pt1 | contig 17269 bp, 8 predicted proteins | sample 9198641 | NCBI WGS metagenome assembly CAJHYN01 (sample SAMEA7708370, study PRJEB35096) | sediment metagenome | biome: marine neritic benthic zone biome [ENVO:01000025]; feature: sediment [ENVO:00002007]; material: shallow marine sediment [ENVO:03000034] sea grass bed [ENVO_01000059] ... | reverse complement strand
GCACTATCTTTTAATATTAGCGCAGTTCCTCTTATTTTTTCATGCAGTGCCTGTAAATGGAAGTCTTCTAAAACACCGACAATATTAATTTGCTCAGCATGATCTTCAGAGAAAACCGTCAGCAATTGTTCACTGGTAGGATCTTCATAACCTAGTTCTTTTACAGCAGTTTCGTTCAAAATAATCGAGTTGCTTTCGGAGCCGAATTTCTCTTCAAATTTACGCCCGTCTTTAACATCAATTCCGTATGTATCAATAAAATCATGGTCAACCGCAACGGTTATAAACGAATAGTTTCCTTGATCGTCACCAGGCTTGTTAAATACGCCAAGCTGCAACCGGAAAATGGGAAGACTATTTGAATATGCCGCGTTGATAATTTTTGAGTTCCTTTTTAGTTCATCTTTAAATGCTAATTGCGAATCGCCTAATTCCTCGGCATTGTAAATAATCAACAGTTGTTCTTTATCAAATCCAAGATTTTTATTTTTTATAAAATCCATTTGGTTATAGATTACAAACGTCCCTGTAAACAAAACAATAGTAATCGCAAACTGGAAAACAACGAGCCCTTTTCTTACGGAACTTCCTACCGAACCCTTAAATACTTTTCCTTTCAATACAGAGATCGGATTGAACGAAGAAAGCAAAGCTGCCGGATAAAAGCCGGCGAGCAAACCGATTATAACTGCAAAGAGAAACAATGCAGGCAAAACATAAAATTCATTAAAGTAACCAATTGTAATTTCTTTGTTCGTCATGGTTTTTACAAACGGGTTAAAAACTTCTACTAAGATGATTGATATCAAAATCGAAATACAACTTATAATAATTGATTCAAGCAAAAACTGTTTTATTAAATGCGACTTGTTCGAGCCTAATACCTTTCTCACTCCAACTTCATTTGCCCTTTTAATTGAACGGGCAGTTGAAAGATTTATAAAATTAACGCATGCAATTATCAATATAAAAGCTGCAATTGCCGAAAAAATATAAATTGTATTTATATCACCAGGTTCTTTGAACTGGTTATAAACTTCTGAGTCAAAGTGAATGGAAAGAAGCGGCTGAAGAAAATAATTATACCTGTTCCCGGCCTCATTAAATTGTTTATAATCAACTCCCATAGCTTGCTTAATAATTGGGCCGGTATATTTTTCTGAAAATGCGGCGAGCTTGGAGTCCAGTACTTTATAATCAAAATTCTCCTGCAGTTCAATATAATTATGAACCGGATTGCCAAGCCAGTTTTCATCTTTGTTAACCTGGTGTGAATAAATTGATGCAATAAAACCTACTTCAATGTGAGAATTTTGGGGAAGATCTTCAACCACACCTGAGATATAAAACTCTTTTTTATCAATTGTCTTTACTGATTCGTTTAAAATATCGGTTTTACCAAAATATTTTATTGCTGAGCTTCGTGTTAAAACTATTTTTGAAGGATCGGCTAATGCAGTAGAAGGATCACCGTAAATGAATTCAAAAGTAAAAATTTCGAATAAACCTGAATCAGCATAAAAAAATTGTTCTTCCTTAATGTTTTCATTTTGCTTTTTGAGGAAAGTGACTTCATTCATAAGCCTCACAGAGCGAACAACTTCAGGGTAATCTTCTTTGATGGTTTTAGCAAGCGGAGAAGCTGAGTTACAAATAATAAACTCGTTATCCCCTATTTTAATGTCTGTTAAAACCCTGTAAATATTATCTGCTTTTTTATTGAAAGCATCATATTCTAATTCGTCTTTTACAAAAAGAGCTATTACCAAAAAGACGGCAATTCCGATAGAAAGGCCTAGTATATTTATTAACGAAAATGCTCTATACTTTAAAAGATTTCTAATTGAGATTATGAAATAGTTCTTTAACATTTTTTGCCCCGAAGTATTTTTACGCTAAAGTGCAAAAGATATGCCACTCCAAATTTGAGATAAATAAGAACAAACAAATTCCATATAACATAAGTGTGTCCGGCTAAGAACATACGTGTTCATAAACGGACAAAAATGATCTGCTCTTAATACTTTGCGCAAAAAAATCGTGCTACGCTAATGTTCTTCGACAAGAGTCAGTTTTATTAATTTCCAATATAATATTGTATTCTCATCCCAAACACAATTGTACTGCTTTCCCTGTTATCTTCATCACTATCAAGCAAAAAAGCATAATTTACAAAAGGCTCCAACGCTACTGCATTGCTAAGAAAATAGTTTATTCCTCCGCCAATCTCCCCCCACATATCTTGACTATCTCGACCTATTAATTCCGAATACAAAAAAGAGCCTTCAACAAACGGATTCAAATACTTTTTAGTAAAATAGTATCTTAAAATTGGACCTATGCTAAAGGATTTGTTAACAATCTTTTCTTCTACATTGAAGAAATTGTTTTTGAGTTCATTTTCCAAATAAGAAAAACGAATATTGCCGCCTAATAATATTTGATCCGATAAGAAATATAAAAATTGAGGTGAGAAAGAAAACGACTTGCTAGTTGACTCATTATCATTGAACTTACTATCATTATAAGAGAATGATACTGAACCTGACAAGGTGTATGTTCCCTCCTTCATTATATTTTGTGAATATTGACTTTCAGTAAAAAGAAATATTATTAATAATAAAAATAATAACTCTGACTTCATTTTCCCCCCGGATAATTTGTTAGAAATTTCTCTGATTTATATGGAATGCTTTTGTTTAATTCATATCCCCACAAAGTCTCCTTAAATTAATTTATTCATATCTTATCGAATCAATAGGGTTACTTAATGCAGCTCTAAGAACTTGAAATCCGGTCGTTAACATTGCTATTAAGAGTGTCAACAAACTGGTAATTAAAAACGCATCAAACCCAAGTTCAATTTTATATGCGAAATCTTCAAGCCATCTATTCATAAAATAATAAGCTACAGGGAAAGCAATAAAATTTGAAATAAGAATTAATTTTATGAATTCTTTCGAAAGCAGTGAAACAACTCCTGGAACGGAAGCACCTAAAACTTTTCTTACACCTATTTCTTTTTTCCTTAGTTCTGTTGCGTACATTACCAATCCTAACAGACCCATGCTGGCTATAAAAATTGCAAGAAACGAAAAGATGGTAAAGAGTGTTTGCTCTTTCTGTTCAGCCTTATAGAGAGCGTCAAAGTTCTCATCTAAGAAATTAAATGCAAAAGGATAACCGGGAACAACCTGCGCATAAGTTTTTTCAACAGCGGCTATTTTCTCCTGGATATTTCCACCGCTTATTTTAACCGCAATTCTTCTATGATCCCTATGCATAGCAATTGCCAACGGCTCAATGTTATTTTTTAGTGAAGTAAAATGAAAATCTTTTACCACTCCTATCACTTTCCTGTATGTTGAATCGATGAAGTTTATGAGTATAGACTTGCCTATTGCTTCATTGTTTGTCCAGCCCAAATTCCTTACAGCTGTTTCGTTAAGAACTATTGCTCCACTATTGTCTGTTGAAAAATCTTTTGAAAATCCTCTCCCCTCGACAACGTCAATACCAAATGTTTTAAGATAATCATGATCAGTAAACAATGATCTCATTCTGAAAAATTCACCATCTTTCTCTGCTACTTTATAAGCAAAATTATCGTGAAAACCTCCCGGTTCTCCTGACATCATAGATACACTCATTATTCCGGATTTATTGAGCAAGTTGTTCTTAAATGTTTCACGGTTTCTTCTAAATTCGGCATTGTCAATATTCAGAATCAATACCTGGTCTTTATCAAAACCCAGCTTTTTGTTAGAAATAAAATTCATCTGTTTTATAATTACTATTGTTCCGACAATCATTAATACAGACAAAGAAAACTGGAGCACAACCAGGCCCTGCTTAAGATAATTTTTCTTTGACGAACTAAAAAAGTTTCCTTTTAATATCTTTACCGGCTGAAGTGCCGAAAGGAAAAAAGAAGGGTAAGCACCCGAAACCAACCCCACTAAAATCACCATAGTCAATAAAAATAGCGGGATATAAAAATCGCTAAAATTAATACTAAGATCTTTTCCGATAAATGAATTAAAAGAAGGTAAAAGCAATTCGATCAGTATTACGGCGATCAGTAACGAGATAAGCGAAAACAAAAGAGCCTCTCCGAGGAATTGAAATATCAAACTTTTTCTTTCAGCCCCGATGACTTTTCTTAAGCCAACTTCTTTAGCTCTCCTTGATGATCTCGCCGTAGTAAGGTTTACAAAATTTATGCAAGCGATAAACAAAACAAAAAAAGCTATTACTGAGAAGATATAAACGTTCTGTTTGTCACCGTGCAAAACAAAATCAAAACTTGTTTCGTTATTAAAATAAATATCTTCAAGCGGTTCTAATGTTAAACCAATTGGTCTGCCGGTCTCTTCGAAGTAATCACCAAAATATTTTTCCATAAAGCCTGCAAATTGAGATTCAAGTTCTTTCTCAAGTAACGGGTTTTTCAACTTTACATAGGTGTATAAACTATTGTTCCACCAATCTGTGTACCCTCTGAATTGCTGGAATAATTTAATAGAGCCAAGAAAATCAAATTCAAGGTGCGAGTTGAGATTTGTATTATCAAAAATTCCCGTAACCTGGAAAGTGAAATTTTTGTCAATTGTAATTATTTCCCCGACCGGGTTTGAGTTCCCAAAATATTTTACAGCCATTTCTTTAGATAGGAGCAAATTATTTGCTTCTTTTAAGACTGTATTTGCATCACCGGATATTAAAGGGAAATTAAAGAACTCAAAAAAATTATCATCGGCAAAATAGATTTTCTTCTCTATAAATGATTTATCTTTGTACTCAACCAAACCGTCGGATGGATTTAGTCTTGTTACAGATTCAATTGCCAAAGGGAAATCGTTTTTGAGTGCTTCTGCATAAGGTGCTGAAGTAACACCTATTTCTCTGATTGTGCTTTCATCATCTGCGACTCTCAAAACTCTAAAAATTCTATCCGGATCGTTATGAAAATTGTCATAGCTCAGTTCATTATTAATATAGAGAGATATCAACAAGAAGCACCCGAAGCCAACTGCTAATCCAAGGATATTCGTTAAAGAATAAAACTTATATTTAATTAGATTTCTGAAAGTTATTTTTATATAATTTTTTAACATCGTTAATGCCTTTTATTTTTATTGTTATTCGTGTTTCAATGAATTCAGATGTCTCAAAAGTAACTATTTTAAGAACAATGTCAGTTGATCCTGACCGCGCTCCGTCGCAATAGTCACCGACTTGCCAAAGCCACTTTGGCGACGGTTCGCTTTGAAGCGTCGGCGACCTTACCTTGTACTAAGGAAGGTGGGCAGAGTCAAACTGGCTAATAAATTTCTTCCAACTTCGACTTCGCTCAGTCAGACACTCTGTTTATTCGTATTTTTTTAAGCAACCTCCGAGGTTACTAAAAAACCTCGGAGGTTTTTCTTATTACTCGTACTTAAGTGCCTCAACAGGATTAGTTAATGCTGCTTTTAAAGATTGATAACCTGTAGCGATCAACGTTATTAAGATTGTCATCAGAGAAGTACTTACGAAAATCCACCATTCGGTATCAACTCTAAAAGCAAAATTCTGAAGCCAGTTATTCATAAAATAATATGCAGCTATACTACCAATTATACTAGACAGTACCATCAACTTAATAAAATCAAGTGACGTAAGTGAAACAATGTCTGTTAGAGTTGCACCAAGAACTTTTCTTATTCCTATTTCTTTTGATCTTCTTTCTGCCATGAATGCTGAAAGACCGAATAGACCCATGCAGCCAATTAAAACCGCAACAAGACAAAATACATTAAATGTTGTTGACAATCTTTCTTCTTCTTCATAAAACTTTTGCAAAGATTCATCTAAAAACTCGTATTCAAAGACAAATTCAGGATAAACCGATTCCCAGTTGCTCTTTATTTTATTGATTGCATAAGATAAATCTGAGGTTTTCAATTTTATTGCAGCCATCCATAAATTCTTCCGTGCATAAGTCATTAACATGGGCTGTATTTCATCGTGGAGGGAAGTATAATTAAAATTCTTCACTACTCCGCTTATGGGTCCTTTGTACCTCCAGGTTTTTACTTCTTTACCTATCGCATCTGCATAGTTGCTGCCCAGTCCTATGGCTTTTACAAATTCTTCGTTTACAATAAAATTACTGAGCGAATCGTTTTCAGTAATATTACTGCCAATAATAATTTCCAATCCGTAAGCCGGTTGAAATTCTTTATCAATAAACTTAACCTGGCTTTCAAACTCTAAAGGGTCTCCTTCTCCGAAGAATTGTGTTGTACCCCACCATAAATTCCCGGATGAAACACCAGTGCTTGAAAAACTAACTTCTTCAGCAAATGAATTAGAATTAAGTTTATTCTTCAAAGTGTTTAGCCGTGATTCTTCATTCAACGGCAATAAAACTTCGATTATCCCTTCTTTTTCAAAACCCAGGTTTGCTGATCTTACATAGTCAATTTGATAAATTACTATAAATGCTGCAGCAAGTAATGCTTGTGAAATACTGAATTGAAAAACAATCAACATTCTTTTAAGAGACCAGCCGCTTTTATAGCTTTCATTCAAATCATTTTTTATAGCACGAACAGGATTAAATTTTGATAAATAGAAGGCCGGGTAAAGCCCTGATAACAATGTAATTATTAAAAATAGTGATGAAGAGAAAAGCGCAATAGGCAGTAAATCAAAGTCTCTAAAGTTCAACCTGTAATGTGTGATAAAATCTATACTTGGGAGCAGCATTTCAGTTAACAAAATTGCAACACTTAATGCAGCTAAAGTAAGAATTGCAGATTCTCCTAAAAATCTCATTGTAAGTTGTGCTTTGGTTCCGCCTAAAACTTTTCTGATCCCTACTTCAATTGAACGTTTAAATGCTATCGCGGTATTAAGATTTACAAAGTTCACGCAGCTCATTAAGACGATTAAAGCACCTATAATGGCAAGTACCGTTAATTGCTCTTTTGATACAACCCTACCGGAATAAGTATAATATCTTTCATCATGGTGTATTTCTGTTAACTGCTGTAAGTTCACTTCCATGTGTTCTACGGATTCAGCAGGATAATGTTTTGCAACAAAATCTTTAAGCCTTGCTTCAATCGATTCGGGTGTAATATTAGCCGGCAGTTTTATATAACATTGCACAGGTGACGAAATACTTGCCCAATTGTCATTCCCCCTTTTAGCTGCAAAATTCTCAAATGAAATTATAAAGTTGAACGGCAGCTCGGTAGTTTTGGGAACATCTTTTACAACAGCAGTTATTTCGAGGTCGGTAAAATTATAATATCGAACTGTTTCTCCAACAACATCTGTTCTTCCAAAATATTTGTTTGCTAAACTTTCAGATATCACAACAGAATTAGCTTTGCTGAAGGCGCTTTCTTTATTCCCGTATATCCAATCATATTCAAAAATGTTAAAATATTTTTCACCGGCAAAAACAACACCTTCTTTTTCTTTGAACCGCTTAATTTCTCCGTTTGGAGAAGTAACTGCAACTACCGGCTGCCAGAAGTTCGCATCGGTTATCGTAATATTTTTTACGTCCGGGAAATCAACCTTAAAAGCATCAATAAACGGGTAAGGAATGCCTGCTTCGTACTTTGCTTCATCATACGTGCTGTTAATTCCTACAACCCTATAAATTCTTTCGTGGTCAGAATGATGTCTATCAAATGAAGTTTCAAAAGAAATGATTAAATAGATTATAATTGCACAAGTAATTCCCAAAGAAAGGCCGGCAATATTTATGAAGGTAAATAATTTTCTTTTTTTGATGTTTCTAACAATTGTATTGAAATAATTTCTTAACATTATTAACCTGCTGTTGTTCAATTTGTTTATTAACTCATGCTACGCAGTTGTTTTTTCTTACTCTTGCTCATAATCCTAATCTTACTCTAAAGTCTTTAAGAAATTAAAAAATGAGTAAGGTTAAGAGCACGATTAAGATTAAGAAAATGTGTTCTTAACTATCACTGCGTAAAATGAGTTACTCAAATACTAAGCCTAAATAAAGTTACCAAATCAGATAATAAATCAACTTTTTAATTGTACATTTTTTGTTTTATCGTTCGGTTACAAAACACTATCGTTCGTAATCGTACAAATTGTTATTCATATTTAATTGACTTAATCGGATTTGCCGAAGCTGCTTTCATAGTTAGAAAACTAACTGATGCCAAAGCAATAAACACTGATAAAAATGCTGCTACTAAAAATGCTTCGGGGCCAAGCGATATTCTATATGCAAAACTTTGAAGCCATTCGTTTGCAAAATAATAAGCCAAAGGAAGTGTTATTATATTTGATATTACAATCAGCTTGAAAAACTCTCTAAGTATAAACACAACAATACTTGACAGCGAAGCTCCTAATACTTTCCTGATTCCGATTTCTTTTGTTTTTTGTTCTGCTGAAAAAGATATCAACCCGAGCAAGCCAAGACACGAAATTACAATGGCAACAATTGTGAATACAAAAAATCTTTTTTCACTTTCTTCTTCATCTTTGTATTGTTTATCAAAAATATCATCAAAGAAATTGTACTCAAACGGGTATTCGCTTGTAATATTATTCCAGCCCGACTCGATTAGCTGCATTGTTTCCTTTATATTGTCGGTATTTAATTTTACAACCATCCTGGAAAGATAAAGATCGGGTGCAGTGTGAAGAATTACCGGTCCTGCATTATCGTGCAGTGAAGTTAAATGAAAATCCTTTACTACTCCAACCACCTTCCCTTTTCTATTAAAAAAGCCAAATTCAATTTCTTTGCCAAGCGGGTTATCAAGCTTTAGGAATTTTACTGCCGACTCATTCAATATCATTGCTGAAGAATCTGAAACTATTTCTTTGTCAAAAGGCCTGCCGTCAATCAAATCAAAATCCAAAGCTTCTACAAAATCTTCGTCGCATAAAATTACGGGCAGCAAGTTGTTTGAATTTTCATCGCTTAATTCGGTCTTAACCTGCATTAAATAAGTTATATCGATTTGTCCGGGCAGGCTTGAAGAAAATGCAATATCTTCAATGCCTGAGGTATTGATCAAATTACTTTGCAGAACATTTTTGTTTTCCCTCATTTCCGGACGTAACGGTATGCTTACTATTTGTTCTTTACTAAAACCCAGTGCACTATTTTTCATGTACGATAATTGTTCATAAACAATCATTGTTGCAAAAATTAAAAATATTGAAACAGCAAATTGAAAGACTACAAGAGTCCTCCTAATATTTATACTGCCGCCTTTATTGTGGGTTGAGTTACTTTTCAATACTTGATTTGGTTTATGCCTTGACAAAACAAAGGATGGATAGCTGCCGGCAAACAATCCAACAAAAATTGTTAAAGAAAAAATAAACAATGAAAGAGCAGTGTTATCTATCAAATTCAAAGCTAATGGTCTGCCTATGAAATTATTATAATACGGCATAACGGTTTCAATAAGAATTATTGAAATGATCAAGCTGAACAAGGTGTAAATAAAACTTTCACCTAGGAATTGAAATATCAACTGATTCTTGCCGGCCCCCAACACCTTCCTCATTCCTATTTCTCTTTGCCGTACTGAAAATCTTGCCGTAACAAGATTCATGAAATTGATGCAGGCAATGATTAAAATTAGTGCTGCAATTGTTGAGTAAAGATAAACTGCTTCTTTTGAAGCGTTAGACTCAAAATCATAAATCAACTCGGAAGCAAAGTGGATATCGCTTACTTGCTGGAACCTAGCTTTAAACTCTTGCGAATTTCTATATTGATCCGGGAATTTGCTGTCAAATAGAGAAGCCGTTTTTTGATTGAGTTCGTTAATATTAACCTTGTCCGAAATCTTAACATAGTTGTAAAGCCAGGTATTGTTTAACTGATCTTCTTCCCTAGTACTTAAAGAAGCAAGAAAATCAAATTTGAAATGTGAGTTTAAAGGCGAATTTTCAATAACACCGGTTATGTTATAGTAATCTGCATTATCTAATTGTAGTTTCTCGCCGATAACATCTACCGACCCAAAATATTTTATTGCTTTCTCTTTAGTGATTACCATTGAATAAGGGGCTTCTAAAACATTGTCCGGGTTTCCATTAATTAATTTATACCCAAAAAAATTAATCATGTTTTTGTCTACCCAGAAGAATTTGTCTTCAAAGAATTTTTTATTGTCTGAAGATAAAACGCGCTTTGTCCATGCCCTATCAATCCTTACAACTTCTTCTACTTCAGGTATTTCGTCCATCAAAACATGACTCCATGGTGAAGGCAGTATCGGAGAGGGTTTGAAGTTATCCTCGAACCTGAGATTATCAATTAATCTATAAATTTTTTCATGATCGGGATAAAACTTGTCATAGCTCAATTCATTTTGTACAAAAAGAAATATCAAAATTGAGCTCGTAATCCCGATAACCAAACCAATAATATTAATTGACGAATAAACTTTATATTTACTGAAATTACGAAGTGTCGTTAAAATATAATTCTGAAGCATAGCTTTTATCTGCCTAAATTATCAATTGATCATAAATAGCAATAATTATTCCATAAATAAAGACTAAACATCTCATAATTTGATTGATATTAATATTTTAAGGGAAGAAAAATGCACGAATACAAAACAGCAGTGTTCGTATGCGCACAATTTTTGATCTGCTAAATTTTTTGCATTTATATGAATCATGCAATTTATTATAATTCGGATGTATTCATCTCAGTTTATAAATAATTAAAATCTTGCATCATATTTGCGTTAGTTCTAATTAACGAATAATAAACATATGACAATTTGTGACATAATTATGACCAAAATTTGCAGAATTTTATAATAGATTTATATTGTAATTCTTTAATAAAATGTTGGAGGAGTAGTGATAAAAAAAAGAAATTATTTTGCATTTATTTTAACTTTCATAATAATTATAAGCTCATTTAGTTTAACTTCTTGCAGCGATGATGATGAATCAAATCCTCTGGATTCACTAACAGACAGGGAAAGAGCATTTGTTGGAACATGGAATTTGAACAGAGTGTTAGTGACGGATGAAAATGGAACTGTTGAACTAACACCTAATGAAGCAAACTTATCGTTTACTATTGTAGTCAATAGTGATAAGTCTTATTCGATTAATGGAGTTGAGGAAGGTGTAACTATCAGTGAAAATGGCACATGGAGTATAAACGGAAGTTTCATATTACTTAATAGCAATTCTGGTGGTACATCACTCTTTGATTATACCGTAGATGGAAATACTTTCACAATAGAAATAGAAATAAGAGACCCTTCACAAGATAACATTTTAATAAGAACCGAGGTTCGAGAATTTATAAAAAGTTAATCAAAGGGGCTGTCTCATAAGTGTCATTCAGTTCGCCGCGGCGAACAGAGTGACAAATTTGAGTTTTGAGACAGCCCCTTTTTTTATTCGTACTTCAGCGCTTCAATAGGATTAGATAAAGCAGCCTTGACTGCAAGATAGCTCATCGTAAGAAACGCAATTAGAAATGTAAAAACAGTAGCAGCTATAAAAGGCATTAAATTAATCTCAACTCGTGATGTAAAATCTTGCAGCCACAAATCCATTAGATAATATGATAAAGGCCAGGCTAAAAGATTAGCCAATAAAACCAGAACTAAAAATTGCTTAGATAAAAGTAAAACTATTTTACCGACTGAAGCACCGACAATTTTTCTAATGCCAATCTCTTTTGTCCTTTGCTCTGTTGTAAATAATGTTAAGCCAAACAAACCGAGACATGCAATCAATATAGCCATAAGGGAAAATATACTTACAATATTGCCTAATGAAGCTTCGGCCGAATAAAGCTGATCAATTTTTTCATCTAAGAAAAAGTAATCGAACGAGCGTGACGGAGCAATCTCTTTGAATTTAGTTTCTGTATAATTAAGCACATCACTAATTTTATTCATATCAGCAAGCACATAAACATAATTTGTGTTAAAAGTTCTAAAACGTTCAACCGGAGACATTATCATGAGCATTGGTGTAATAGGCTGATGTAACGATGTATAGTGGAAATCCTTTACTGCTCCGATAATATTTAATTCTCCTTCCAAGCTTCCGATTATTCTTTTGCCTATTACTTCTCCCGGATTTTTAATAGAAAAATATTTCAAGAATGATTCGTTTACAATTGCTCCTCCAATTGCTGTATCCGCTGCAAAATTTTTGGAAAATTCTCTTCCGGCAATTAATTCTATTTCAGTTGTTTTAACAAAATCATTACGGATAAATTGAACATTTAACAATTCACCGTCATTATCTCCTTCAAAAGTATAATTAGAAGAAAATATTTCAGTGCCTAATATTGTATTACTTGCCGAAACACTTTTAATACTCTCATGCTGTTCTAATTGATTTTTAAATAGATCATATTTAGAAACTACCGGCGATCTTTGAATAGGAATAACAACTACAGCTTCTTCATTGTAACCAAGGTCATAATCTTTCAAATGTTCTATCTGGTCATAAATGATTATTGATCCGATAATAAGCAGGCCTGATATTGTGAATTGAGTTATAACTAATGCTCTTCTTAAAAATGAACCGGCACCTTCCGAATCCATCCTACCGGAAAGAATTTTTACCGGTTTTAACGAAGAAAGGATTACTGAAGGATAGATTCCTCCCAGCATACCCACTAATAATAATGTTAATAAAAGCGAAGACCAAAATACCCCACTAGAGATAAAAGAAAACGAAATTTCCTTCTGAGCAAGACTATTTAAAAGCGGTAGTGAAACATCAATAAAAGGAATTGAGATAGCTGCCGCTAATAATATAAAAGCTATTGATTCAGCTAAGAACTGATATACTAGTTGTTTCTTCTGCGCACCGATTACTTTTCTAACACCAACTTCTTTAGCCCTTTTTATTGAGCGTGCTGTCGAAAGATTTATAAAGTTTATTGAAGCAATGGCAAGGATTAAAAATGCAACAACACTAAAAATGTAAATTAAGTTTATGTCACTATTTACCCCTATATCTCCGTCAAATTTTGAATATAGATGAATGTCTGTTACCGGCATAAGTGATAAACCAGTAATACCGTTTAATGAAGGCGGATAATATTTCTTTACAAAATCACCAAACTGGTTTTCTAAATCGTTCGGTGAAATAGCTTCTTTTAATACTATATAAGTCCAGCAAGGATTCCAAAACCAATTACTGTTGCGCCGCGCCGGGGTCATTCCGGATACTGTGTTTATGCTTGAGAAAGAAATGATGATGTCGAACTTAAAATGTGAATTAGAAGGGGTATCTTCCAGAACGCCTGTTACAAATAAATCATGCCGGCCTTCATACTTTATAATTTTCCCAATTGGGTTTTCATCACCGAAATATCTTTCAGCAGTGGATTTAGTCACCAAGACAGACATTGGTTTATTTAAAGCATCTTCGGGATTACCTTGAAGCAATTTGAAATCAAATACCTCCAAAAAAGTCGAGTCGGTAAAGAAAATATTTGCCTCTTTAAACTGAGATTTTGAGCCGTTGTCATTTATATATTCGATTGCCAAAGTGGAAGCTTGAAAATTAAAAAACCGCACATAAGTTTCTACCATATCGGGAAAATCTGTCGCAAGTGCTTTTGCAGTTGGGAAAGGTAAGCTGGGTGAAGGCTCTTCGTTTACAGATTGAACAACCCTATAGATTCTTTCCGATTTCGAATGAAACTTGTCAAAAGAAAGTTCATCAAAAACGAAAAGCAGTATCAAAATTGTGCTGGCAATTCCTATTGCTAAGCCAAAAAGATTTATAAATGAAAAGACTTTATGCTTAAAAATATTTCTAATGGCAATAAAAAAGTAATTCTTAATCATGCATCCCCCTTAAAGAATTTATGAGGCGGTCATGGTCGCACCATGACCAATCTTCTGTCACGGTGCGACCGCGACAGCCAATGAATATCAATTTCGGATTTAATAAGAGATGAAGTCTCAATTTCCAAGCCAAACTAATTTTTCAATGATTTGCAGATTTTATCAATTTTGGTAGGATGTTGATGTTCGCAATTATTACATAGTTGTACGGAGATGAACAGAGGGATCCCCCCTCATATATAGCAACCTCCGAGGTTACTTACAAACCTCGGAGGTTATAGTAGTATTAAATTTTACTTTATGCTGTAGGCATGATTATAGGATCGTAAAACAATGCGTAACACTAAAAGAATCACTAGACTTATTCCAAAAAAGTTTTCGAAGTAATTCGGTAACCCAGATAGTCTATCTGCGTTACAAAATTTATAAACGAGTTAGGTGCTTTATTTGGTCAGCCATTGCATTATATGTTATTCATATTTTAATGACTCAATAGGGTTTGCGCTTGCAGCTCTGAATGCTTGATAGCCCATAGTTAAGAAAGCAATTAAGAATGTAAGTGCTAAAGCAGTTACAAAAGGAATAATGCCTATTTCAATTTGAGTAGTAAAATTACTTAACCACTTTTTCATTACATAATATGCAACCGGCCACGATATTAAATTTGCTAAAACGACCAACGACAGAAATTGTTTTGACAATAAAACAACAATTGCCGGAACATTTGCTCCAACAACTTTTCTTATTCCTATTTCTTTTGTTTTTTGTTCTGCGGTAAAAGAGGTCAATCCAAATAAACCTAAGCAGCCGACTAACACTGCCATAATTGAAAATACTGTGGCAATCTTTCCAAGAGAATCTTCAGCAGAGTACAACCTGTTTATTCTCTCATCAAGAAAAGAAAAAGAAAATGCTCTTGAGGGTACAAACTCTTTAAAGATTTCTTCAACAAAGGAAATCGCGTTACTTAAATTTTTGGAATCAACTCTTACATAAACATAATCCCTAGTAAAATCGCGTCCCGATATTGAAGGCAAAACTACCATTAACAACGGGTCTATCGGCTGTTTAAGTGATGTATAATTAAAATCCTTTACTACCCCTTTAATTTCTAAATCGCCGAACGCCCTGCCTTTAATTATTCGTCCAATCGCATCTTCAGCATTTTGCAACCCGGCAAACTTAATATATGCCTCATTCACTAGTGCTCCGCCCCCACCGGCAACAGTATCTGCTGAGAAAGACGAACTCACATCACGTCCGGCTAAAAATGTCATTCCCATAGTATTGCCGAAATCAGCATCAATCCAGTATGAGCTTAAAGATATTTCGCCGTCCTTTCCTTCAATCTCATAACGTGATGATTGAGTTTCCGTACCCAACACCAAATATGCTGCCGAAACATTAATGATGCTCTCGTGCTGTAATATTCTATCTCTGAATTGATAATAGTTTTGAGCAACCGTTGTTCTATCAATAGGCAATAAAATTACTTCTTCTTTATCAAAACCAAGGTTCGCATTTTTTAAATGATTTATTTGATTGTAAGTAATTATTGTGCCTATAATTAAAATGCCGGAAACCGCAAATTGAGATATAACAAGAGCTTTTCTCAACAAAACGCCTTTACCGGTTCCACCTATTTTCCCGGATAATATTTTAACAGGCTGAAATGAGGATAAAAATATCGCAGGATAAATTCCTCCGACAATTCCTACAAGAATTATAATTGAAGCTAGTGAACCCCAAAATATTCCGCTGGTTAAAAATGAAAATGATATTTCCTTTAATGCAAGTTTGTTCAATCCAGGCAGTAATAGATCAACTAATGGAATTGCAATTACAACAGCTAGCGAGGTAACAAGTATTGACTCCGATAAAAACTGACCAATAAGCTGCTGTGGTGCTGCACCCATAACTTTTCTTACGCCAACTTCCCTCGCCCTTTTCATCGACCGGGCAGTTGATAAATTTATAAAGTTGATTGCTGCAATTAACAGAATGAAAAAAGCAATTATGCCGAAAATATAGATTAAAGTTACATCGCTGTTGGGTTCAATTTCAAAATCTAATTTCGAATGCAGGTGAATGTCTGTAAGGGGTTGTAAATATAGAGAAGTATGTTCCCCTCGTGCTGGTGCATAATGCTGTTTTATAAACTCAGGAAATAATGATTTGAAAATTTCCGGATCTGTATTTTCTCTTAATAAGACGTATGTCCAGCAAGGATTCCAAAACCAGGAGGTTGGCATTCCACCTTGCATAATTGTGTGCAGACTTGAAAAGGAAATTATAAAGTCATATTTGAAATGAGAATTTTGCGGAGTATCTTCAAGAACGCCGGTAACTGTTAAATCATTTTGCCCTTCGAAGCTAAGATTTTTTCCAATGGGATTATTGCTGCCGAAGTATTTCTTAGCTGTTGTCTCTGTAACAAGGACTGAAAAAGGCTGATTCAAAACCTCATCAGAATTACCCTGTTTTAACGGGAAGTCAAAAACACTAAACAAAGTCGAATCAGCAAAGAATATTCGAGACTCATTAAATTGTATTCTTGCACCGTTTTTCTGCGCATATTCAATTGATAAGGTTGGAGCTTGCAAATTAAAGAACCGTACATACTCTTCAACATAATTTGGGAAATCTATTTTTAACGCCTCGGCAACCGGAAATGGCAAACTTGACGATTTTTCTATAGGGTCAATATGCTCAATTACCCTATAAATTCTATCAGCTTTTGAATGATATTTATCATAGGAAAGTTCATCTTGAACATACAACAATATTAATACTGTGCAGGTAATGCCTATGGCTAATCCGGTTATGTTAATAAAAGAATAAACTTTATATTTTAATATATTTCGCAGACCTATTAAGAAATAATTCTTTATCAATTTTTACTCTCCCTTCGCTTGAAGATAATTAATCATATTCAGATCAGAAGTTAATAAGAGATAATGTCAATTATTAAGCCAATACTGATGGCTAATTTTTCTTAGAAAAATATTGTTTGAATGATTGATTTGTTCGGAAGTATTACAGAGATGTACGAATATGAACAGCTGACCAGTAAGTAACGGATTATCGTAATTAAACAGCCGTCGCTGACCATTGAAGGTGTCTCAAAACTCAAATTTGTCACTCTGTTCGCCGCGGCGAATTGTTTCAGAGTCTCAATTTTAGAGTGTTTTCCCAATTAAAGATTCTGAAATAATTCGCCATTCAGTGACGAACCTTGCTCGGATTATCTCTAAACCAGCATATTCTGTATCTACAAATATTCTTTTTTAATACCATCAAGTGGTCGATGGCAACTTTGTTACGGCTAGTTGTTATCTAAGGTTTGCGCTTGTCTAATTTATAGGAATTTCAATTAAAACTTCTGTTCCCTCTCCTTTGGCAGATTTTATATC
>CAJHYN010000556.1_pt1 | contig 17486 bp, 14 predicted proteins | sample 9198641 | NCBI WGS metagenome assembly CAJHYN01 (sample SAMEA7708370, study PRJEB35096) | sediment metagenome | biome: marine neritic benthic zone biome [ENVO:01000025]; feature: sediment [ENVO:00002007]; material: shallow marine sediment [ENVO:03000034] sea grass bed [ENVO_01000059] ... | reverse complement strand
TGAATTAGCTGAAAAACATGCTCAACATTTAACTGCTGATTCTAAAATATTTGATGATCCTTCAAAATATTATGATCAAGTAATTGAAATCAATCTTGACGAGCTTCAGCCTCATTTGAATGGTCCCTTTACACCTGATAAGGCGTGGCCTGTCTCTAGTATGAAAGAAGCCGTTAAAGCAGAAGGATTCCCAGATAACATCAGTGTAGCATTGATTGGAAGTTGTACAAACTCAAGTTATGAAGATATTGACCGTGCTGCCAACATAGCTAAACAAGCATTATCAAAAGGATTAAAAGCCAAATCTCAATTCACAATAACTCCAGGCTCTGAACAAGTTAGAGCTACTATTGAAAGAGACGGACAATTAAAAATACTTACTGATTTTGGTGGAGTTGTTTTAGCTAATGCTTGCGGCCCTTGTATTGGTATGTGGAAAAGAGTTGACAATCCAGATGGTGGAAGAAATACAATTGTTACATCTTTCAACAGAAACTTTGCTAAGAGAAATGATGGTAATCCAAATACCCTAGCTTTTGTGGCAAGCCCGGAAATTACAACTGCATTAGCAATATCCGGAAGTTTATCATTTGATCCGGCATCTGACGAATTAGAAAATGAAGCAGGTGAAAAAGTAAAACTGGATAAACCTTACGGTATAGAGTTACCTGAAAACGGATTTGAGAAAGATGAAGAAGGATATCTTGCTCCGCCTGAAGATGGTTCGAGTGTTGAAGTAATTGTTTCCCCTGACAGTAATCGTCTGGAACTTCTAGAAAAATTTGCTCCATGGGATGGCAAAGATTTCACAGATATGCCGTTACTTCTTAAAGCAAAAGGTAAATGTACAACTGATCATATTTCAATGGCAGGTCCTTGGTTACGTTTCCGTGGCCATCTTGATAATTTATCCGACAATATGTTTCTTGGAGCAATAAACTACTTTAATGACAAAGCTGGTGATGTGAAAAACCAACTAGCAGGAGAATATCAACAGCCTCATCAAGTTGCAAGAGACTACAAAGCAAATGGAATTGGTTGGGTCGTTGTTGGCGATGAAAACTACGGCGAAGGATCAAGCCGTGAACACGCAGCAATGGAACCGAGATTTCTTGGTGCGAAAGCAATTATAGTAAAATCCTTTGCCCGTATTCATGAAACTAATCTTAAAAAGCAAGGACTGCTTCCTCTAACTTTTGCTGACCCAAATGATTACGAAAAGATACAAGAGGATGACAGAATTAGTTTGGTAAAATTAAACGAACTATCTCCTGGCAAACAAGTAAAAGCAATATTAAAGCACTCGGATAATACTAGCGAAGAAATTTATCTAAATCACACAATGAATGAAAACCAGATAAATTGGTTTAAAGCAGGTAGTGCCCTCAACTTAATCGCTAGTAAGAATAATTAACATGATAGTCCCGCACAAAGTGGGACTTTTTCCTTTGCTTTCCTTTAATGATTTAATATATTTCATTTCAAACTAATGCTTTTCCCAAAAAAAATTATTTTTAGAAACAAGGAAAGAGATAAATATGAAAATATTTGTTCTATTTGTTTTTCTTTCAACTCTTATTTTTCCACAAGACAAAATCATTTTTCATACACTTGATGGTCAATTCCGCGGGGCGCCTTTTAAGGTTTTTGTTAATGTAGACATTACCGAAAGCCAGGAACCAAAACTGCTATTACTGCCCAACGACCTTACAGATACTTCAGCAAATTGCCGAAATAATGATTTCTGCTTTACCCCTTATATTATAGGAAAAAACCATAACATTACATTGACGCTTGATGAAACAACAACTAACGAAACGGGGACTCTGTTAATTTTTGATATCAGGAAATTCAAATTCGAAGACTTTCAAGCAATAAAGCACGTTCTTCCTATTTTAACTTTTAATGAAGCAACCAATGATACATCAGGCACAAGGCAAAGAAGCATCATCGAAAACGAAGAAGTCTATATTGCCAATTCAAAATGGGTAATTGCATACACAGTTTTAATCGTAACAGCTATACTGATTTTTTATTTCTTGATTAGCTGGGCAGTAAAACAGAAACTTAAAAACGTTCTCAGCGGCTCGCACGGAAGGCTGTCATTATCACAGACACAAATTGCTTTGTGGACAATATTTATCGGTGCTTTCGTTTTTGCTTTCGGGCTTATAAGATTAGAAATTCCTACTATCCCAGCTTCATTAATTGCATTGATGGGATTTTCATTGGCAACAGGTTCCTTAAGATATATTTCATCTTCAAATACAGATGAAAAGTCGGTTGCTGATAAAAACGGCAATATAGAAACCGAACAGGATAAAACGGCACTAGAAAATAACAGCTTTATCCCTAAAAAAAGCTGGGTAAATTTAATATCAGTATATGATCAAAATGCAAAAGGGTATCGTTTATCTATTGCGAAAGCTCAAATGTTATTCTGGACAATACTTTCAATATTCTTGTTTGTTGTTAAAAGTATTACCAGTAAGGTTTTATGGGAAGTTCCATGGGAATTGGTAGCTCTTATGGGAATAAGTCAAGGTGCTTATTTACTCCCTAATCTGACCGGTACTAAATCACAAACAGATGCAGAGACAACACAACAAGCTACCGGACAGCAAACATCGCCAAAATAATAATTATAAATTAGCGGCAGGCAGAATTTGTCTGTCGCTTAATTTGTTCTCCAAACTATGTTATCACCTTCTTTTATATTATGCTTATCGGTGAAACCGGCAACAACTTCAACAACATACTTTGCCGGCTTTTCTGAAGGATACGATTCTTCCGCGTAAGGTGTTGTATTTTTATGAATTTTTACAATCTCAAATGCTCTATTAACAAAAATCATGTCCAGTGAGATAGCAGTGTTTTTCATCCAGAAAGATTGATAATTTTCAAAAGGAAATGTAAATAACATTCCTTGGTTTTCTTTAAGATCAATTCTAAACATTAGTCCTTGTGACCTTGCGGCATTATCTTCAGCTATCTCAACATCAACCCTTGTTATAAACTCGTCATTAGCATTTCGAAAAGTTACTTCACCCTCCTTGTTAAATGAGTATGGTGTGAATGTTTTGATTCCATTACCTCCTTTACCCTGTTCTTTATCACCGAAGAACCTTGGAACAAAAAAATAAAAAACAATGATTAACAAACCAAAACCAACCAGCATGGTAACTAACTTTTTGTTTTTTTCTTTCTTTTGAATTTCTCTAATTTTTTTTCTTTTTTCATTTTGAGAGTTATTTGAACTCATTTTATTATCTTCCGGTTAAAATTGTTTTCTATTGTACAGCTCGAGTTGAAAAAATTTCAGGAACAAAGTTACAAATTATAAAATAAATATTTGTTCAAATTTGATAGTTGAAAGAAAAGAAATAATTTTAAATGATTCCCAATCAAAAATGGTAAAAAGCGGTTGGGGCGAAGATACATTTCAAAATACCATTGTTGAAAAAATCACCTATTTATCAGATGGCTTAAAAGTAAAAGGCTATATCGCTTATCCAAAGGATCAAAATAAAAAGTATCCATGCATAATTTGGAACAGAGGCGGCATCGGTAATGCCGGCGCAATTGATCAATTTAATGCACGCGGTATTTTCGGATCTCTTGCAAACTGGGGGTATGTTGTGTTTGCTTCTCAATATAGGGGTAACGACGGAGGTGAGGGACATGATGAATTTGGCGGAGATGATATAAACGATATTCTAAACTTAATTCCTCTTGCTAATGAAATTCCTTTTGCGGATAAATCAAAATGGGGCATAGAAGGATGGAGCCGCGGAGGAATGATGACCTATTTAACTTTAACTAAAAATTACAACTTTAAATGCGCGATAGTTACAGGCGGAATTGCAAATTTGAGATGTAACGCTGACGAAAGTAGATTCATGAAGAAGCTTTATGAGGTTACAATGGGAAAAGCAGGCAGCGGAGAGTTTGAAGAAAAATGTCAGTCGAGATCGATTGTAAATTTTCCTGAGAAACTTTCCAGCAATACCCCTATTTTAATTCTTCATGGGAATAACGACAACAGAGTTTTACCGCATGATTCAATTGATCTTTCCCATAAATTACTGGAAAATGGAATTCCGTTCAGATTAGTTATGTTAGAAAATGGTGATCATTTTTTGAAGTTGCATAGAAAAGAAGTTGACAGACTTAGAAAAGAATGGTATGAAAAATATTTAAACGAGAAATGAAAAATTTAGTAATTACAAATGAGTCCAACTTTTTTTTAATTTTTCATTTATAATTATCAATTGGAGTAAACATGGCAAAAAAATATTGGCTTGTAAAAACAGAACCTGATGCATATTCTATTGATGACCTCGCAAACATGAAAAACCAAACCGATCACTGGGACGGTATAAGAAATTACCAGGCACGTAATTACATGAGAGATGAAATGAAAGTTGGCGATAAGGTTTTGTTTTATCACAGCAGCACTAAGCCTACAGCAGTTGTTGGTAGCTGTGAAGTAGTTAAAGAAGCATATCCCGACCACACTGCGTTTGATCCTGATTCAAAATATTACGACTCTAAAAGCAGCCCAGAAAAACCAGCTTGGTTTATGGTCGATATTAAACTTGTGAAGAAATTCAAAAAGCAAGTTACTCTTGATGAAATTAAAGCTAATCCGAAACTAAAAGACATGCGTTTAGTGCAACGCGGAAATCGTCTTTCGGTCTTCCCTGTTGAAAAAGCTGAGTTTGACGAGGTAGTAAGGATGGCAAAGTAATTTTTTTATGGTCAACCCAAAGCGAGTAACAAAACTTTCCGACGGTATAAAGAAATCCGGCCCGGTTATTTATTGGATGCAGAGAGAACAAAGAGTAAACGATAACTGGGCCTTAATCGCATCTCAACTCACAGCGCTTAAAAAAGATCAAAACCTCATCGTTGTTTTTTGCCTGGTTAATAATTTTCTATATGCTGCATTTAGGCAATATGATTTTATGATAAAAGGATTGATCGAAGTAGAAAACAAATTAAAAGAATTGAATATTCCCTTTGTTTTGCTGAGCGGAAACCCTGGCGAAAAAATCCCTCATTTTATTAAAGACATTGATGCATCCATTCTAATTTCTGATTTTAACCCGTTGAAAATAACAACGAATTGGAAACAGTCTGTTATAGAACAAATTGATGTTCCTTTTTACGAAGTCGACGGACATAACATTGTTCCCTGTAGAGTAGCATCGCCTAAACAAGAATTTGGTGCTTACACGATAAGGCCTAAGATTAATAGAGTGTTGCATGAATACCTTGATGAATTTATTCCTTTAACGAAATTCGATGTGAATGATTTCGGAAACCACAAAAATAATTGGCATGATATCTATAAAAATTTGAATATCGATTTTGAAGTGAAGCCAATTGATTGGCTAAAACCGGGAGAAGACTTTGCAAAAGGAACTCTTGCGAAATTTTTAAAGAATAGATTCAATAATTACAGCACTGACAGGAATGACCCAAATAAAAAAGCAGTTTCAAACCTATCACCGTATCTGCATTTCGGACACATTTCTGCACAAAGAATTGTGCTTGAAGTAAACAAATCAAATGGAAACGGTGAATCGAAAAAATCTTTTCTGGAAGAATTAATTGTTAGACGGGAGCTCTCAGATAATTACTGTCTTTATAACTCTAATTACGATTCATTCGAAGGATTTCCTGAATGGGCAAAAAAGACATTAAATGAACACAGGAAAGACGAAAGAGAATTTATTTATTCAAAAGAAGAATTTGAAGAATCAAAAACTCACGATGAGCTATGGAACGCTGCACAATTAGAAATGGTCAATTATGGGAAAATGCACGGCTACATGAGAATGTATTGGGCAAAAAAAATTCTTGAATGGACAAGCTCACCTGAAGAAGCCTTAGCAATCGGAATTTATTTAAACGATAAATACGAACTAGACGGCAGAGACCCAAATGGCTACGTGGGGCTTGCATGGTCAATCGGCGGAGTTCACGACAGAGCCTGGACTGAACGTCCTGTTTTCGGTAAAATTAGGTATATGAATTATAACGGCTGTAAAAGAAAGTTCGATGTAGCCAAATATATTTCAGATAATTTAGCTTAATTCACCAAAACAATTCATGAAATTGAACGTCTAAAATTCTCTAAATAAGAATATATTTTTCAATAACTTATGTTATTTAAACTCGATAAAAGACTTAAATTCATCTCAATTGCACTTTTAACTCTTTTGGTATCAAGCTGTAAACCCGATAAAGAAGAAACACCAATTATTCCTATTGAAGATTTTTTTAGAATTCCTCAAAAGACTAATTTTATGATTTCTCCGGGCGGTTCGAAAGTTTCTTTTTTGCAATCAACCGATTCAAAATGGAATTTGTACATAAGAAATTTATCCGATAATAAAGTCGATAAAATAACGAATCTTAACTCAGCACGAATAGCAGCTTATAAATGGATTAATGAAAATCAAATTCTTTTAACAAACGACCAGAACCGTGATGATAAATATAGACTTTATTCAGTAAACATTGAAGATGGTGAAACAAAAGATTTGGCTCCAAAAGGAAATAAGGTTATTGAGGTAATTGATTACCTGCCTAAAGTTGAAAACGAAGTAATTGTAAAAGCAAACTTCAAAAATGATGATGAATTTGATGTTTACCGATTAAACATCGATACCGGCACTTATGAACTAATTGTTGAAAATCCTGATAACATAATTCACTGGCTTACCGACCATAACGGTGTTTTGCGGATAGCGGTAAAAACAGATGGTGTAAATACCGGCCTGCTTTATAGAAAAGAAGATAATGAAGAATTCAAATTGGCGAAGTTGTCAAACTTTAAAGATGTGCTTGAACCTATGTTTTTTACTTTTGATAATAAATATGTTTATGCACTATCAAACATGAATAGAGATAAAGCTGCAATTGTAAAATATGATATAGAAAATGATCTAGAATTAGAAACAGTATTTGAACATTACGAAGTTGACGCCTGGGAATTATATAAATCCTACAAAAGAAAAAAGCTTATTGGCGCTTCTTATCTAGATTACAAAAAGGATTACAAATTTTTTACCTCAAGAGAAGATTCTATTCACTGCAAAATTAAAAATAAATTTCCTAATAAAGAGCTCGATTACATAAACCAAAGTAATGACGAAAATAAAATTCTCTTTATTGCAAGATCTGATAAATCTATTGGGTCTTACTACTTGTTCACTGTGGATGAAAATTCCTTTGTTGAATTAGAAAACCTTAGTCCTTGGATAAACCAAGATGAGATGGCCTCGATGAAGCCAATCTGGTATAGGGCAAAAGACGGCTTATCAATTCATGGCTATTTAACTCTTCCGCCAAATTATGAACATAAAAATCTACCTGCAGTTATTATTCCAAATAACAGCTATTGGAGAAGATTGAAATGGGGATTTAATAAAGAAGTACAATTCTTTGCAAACAGGGGTTATGCTGTTCTTCAGATAAATTTTAGGGGCTCGTTTGGTTATGGTAAAAAATACTGGCAGGGAGGCTTTAAGGAAATGGGCGGCAAGATTCAGGACGATATTGCTTCAGGAGTTGAATGGTTGATACAGCAGGGTATAGCAGACCCCGGTAGAATCGCAATTTATGGTCATTCGTACGCCGGGTATCTTGCTTTAACTAACATTGTAACCAATCCCGGCTTGTACAAGTGCGGAATCTCGTACGGCGGCATAGTAGATTTCATGGGCTTCATGTCTACAATCCCTGCTAAATATAAACCTTTTGTGGATATGATTTATGAAACAATGGGAAATCCAATTACAGAAAAAGAACATCTAGAAAACATATCACCAATAAATAACACTGACAAAATTAAAATACCATTATTGATTGCTCACGGTACAAAGGATAGTAGAGTCAGCAAAAAGGAAATTGATAAATTTGTTGTTAAGCTTCAGGCAGAAAATATCCCCGTGGACTATTTTATCGGCGAAAATGAAGGACATGTTTTTCGAAATGAAGAAAATATTATTAAATTTTATGAATCGATTGAAAACTTTTTATTCCAAAACTTAAAAGGAAGAAAAAAAGAGATTCTCTAATTTCTACATATTGGGATATAAGGGGAGGTTCACGGTATTCTCCCCTTTTTTTATTACCTTTTGAAAAGTAAAATCTTTTCTTAAATTCTTTTGTTTTCACCACAAAGAATTCTTAACGGAGAGCCATGAAAAACCTTAAAATAAATACAATTTTAACTCTGCTTACAATATTATTTTCAAATACAGTTATAGCACAACTACAATTGGAAAATGCATTTCCAAACTTATCTTTTACTCAACCAGTGGATATTCAATCGCCTCCAGACGGAACAAACAGAATATTTGTTCTTTCGCAGCCCGGAATTATATATTCGTTTGATAATGATCCTAATGTTACTGAAACAAACTTGTTTTTGGATATAAGAAACCAAGTCCTATCGGGCGGTGAGCAGGGCTTATTGGGCTTAGCCTTTCATCCGGATTACGCTAGCAATGGATATTTTTTTGTTAATTATACTCGTGAAAGTCCACGCAGAACTGTTATTTCAAGGTTTAAAGTAAGCGATTCTAATCCCGATGAAGCTGACATAAACAGTGAGCTAGTTATAATGGAAGTGAACCAACCTTTTAGCAACCATAACGCCGGGCAGATAGCCTTTGGACCAGACGGATATTTGTACATATCTTTTGGTGACGGAGGTTCAGGAGGAGATCCGCAAGGACATGGACAAGATAGACAAACACTTTTAGGCAGCATTGCCAGGATCGATGTAGACAACACGTCCGGTAATTTAAATTACTCAATCCCAACTGATAATCCTTTTGTTGGGAACAGTAACGGCTGGCGCGAAGAAATTTATGCTTACGGTTTAAGAAACGTTTGGAGATTTAGCTTTGACCATGAGACAAATAATCTCTGGGCAGCAGATGTCGGACAAGGAGCTCTGGAAGAAATTGATTTAATTAAAAACGGAGGTAACTACGGCTGGAAAATAATGGAAGGTAGTAATTGTTTCTCTCCTTCATCAGGCTGCAATCAAAACGGTTTGGAATTGCCAGTATGGGAATATGGTCGTTCAGAAGGTATTTCAATCACCGGAGGTTATGTTTACAGAGGATTGAATGCTGAAGAAATCAGCGGTAAATATATTTACGGTGATTGGGGTTCAGGCACTATTTGGACACTTGATGTTTCCGGTGATCAAGTAAATAACGAAGTAATATTTTCAACAAATTTCAGAATTACAACTTTTGGAACAGATCAAAATGGAGAAATCCACTTAGCAGAATCTAATTCGGGAAATATTTATAAAATTGTAGGAACACCTGTCACTTCAATTGATGATAAAACAATACTCGCTGAATTTAAGCTGGAACAGAATTTTCCAAATCCGTTTAATCCCACTACAGTTATAAGTTATCAGCTTTCAACAATGAGCCATGCTAAACTAATTGTTTATGACGTATTGGGTAACGAAGTTAAAGTGCTGGTAAATGAAACTCAATCACCAGGGAACTACTCCATTAATTTTGATTCAAATGGATTATCAAGCGGAGTTTATTATTATCAACTGCTTACAGATAGTTTTGTTGAAACAAAAAAAATGCTTCTGCTAAGATAAGTTATTCAGCATAAACTGCTGTACCGTAGACAAGTATTTCTGCAGCATTCTGCATAATTGCACTTGTAGAAAACCTACATTCAACAATAGCGTTTGCCCCAAGCTCTCTTGCTACGGTAATCATTCTGTCTATAGACTGTTCCCTTGATTCAGCAAGCAATTTTGTATATTCTTCTATTTCGCCGCCGAACATGTTTTTGAATACAGCAGAAATATCTTTGCCGATATGTCTTGCCCTAATTGAGTTCCCTTTAACAATTCCGAAAACCTGTTTAATTTCTTTGCCAGCTATTGTTGAAGTAGTGGAAATAATCATCTTTGGATATCCCTGTATTTATTTTTTTTGTAAGTAAAAATCTTTTCTCTAAAAACTGAGATGCCTAAAACTATCACACCAAAAATTAATGCTGTAAATCCTATCTTAATTATTAGTGGAATATCATCTGCTGTTAGAAACTCATTAATAAATTGGACGAATCCGTAGCCCAGTAAAATAATTGCTCCAATTGATAGTAATATCCAGGAAAATTTTCTTTCTATCTTGTTATAAACATTAAGCCAATACGAATCCCAATGTTCCTTTGAAGGATTTTTTAATGACATTTTATTTAGCACGTCTTTGATCCTTTTTTGTTCGTTAAAAGTTTCTTCAAATTCTTTATCTGTTTGGAGTAGATATTCGAATTGTTCATTTTCTTCAACTGATAATTCATCTTCAAAATACTTTTCAATCAAAAATATTTTTTGACTGTCTATCATAGCTCGTCTCTCAATTTTTCTGCAATTTTTTTCCTCGCATAATAAAGTCTAGACATCACTGTACCAACCCGAATTTCAAGCACCTCGGCAATAGTTTTGTATTTCATATTCTGAAAGTCTTTCATAAAAATGATTTCTCTGTCTTCAAAGTCAAGCTTCATTAATATTTTCTGCACTTTTTCCTGCAACTCTTTCTTTTCAAAATTCTCTTCAATGTTATCAATAAATATTTCACTTTTGTCGAAATCGTCTGTGGATTTGTATTTTCTTTTCGAATTATCCCGTATGAAATTGAGACAAAGATTTTTTAATATTTTATAATACCACGTGAAAAAATTCCTTGACCGATCGAATTTATTAAAATGATAGTAGGCTTTAATAAATGCAGATTGTGATACTTCCATCGCGTCGTCATGTGAGCCAAGCAAAGCTAATGCTGAAAAGTAAGCCCTTTGCATATTTGCTTTAACATATGCCGAGTATTCTTCTTTTATGTAAGCTGAAGTTTTCAGTCCATGTCCCAATCTTATTAATGATGATACACAAGAACATGAAATTTATTCAAACATTTTTTAGAGAAAAGCCTATTTTTTTAAGATTTGCACAAAGCTATTTGTTTGAAATATGGTTCAAAATATTCTCAGCGTGGTATCTTGAGTTTTCGATGAACCACCTTCCTGTTTCCATACCCCCGCAGACTACTCCTGCTAAGTAGATTCCCTTTACATTGGTTTCAAAAGTTTCGGAATCGTATTGAGGGATGTTTGTTTCACCTTCTGAATTTAAATTTAATCCCGCATTTTTTAAGAATTCAAAATCCGGATGATACCCGGTCATAGCAAGAACAAAATCATTTTCAATTGTTAGCATTCCATTCGGAGTTTTAACATCAATTTCTTTCTCCCTAATTTCAGATAACTCGGAATTGAAATATGCTTTGATAGAACCTTCTTTAATCCTGTTTTCAATATCAGGCCTGACCCAGTATTTAACACCTTTTTCTAGTTCATCCTTTCTGATTATCATCGTTACATCAGAACCTCTACGGAATGTTTCCAACGCAACGTCAACAGCCGAATTGCCTCCACCTACAACAGCAATTTTCTGCTCAACATACGGATGAGGTTCGTCGTAATAATGTTTTACTTTTGGTAGATCTTCCCCGGGAATATTCATTCTGTTCTCAAAATCAAAAAAACCAATTGATATTATTACATTTGAACAACTATAAGAATACTTTTCTGTTTTAACTAAAAAAGAATTCTGACTCTTTACAATCTCATTTACTTTTTCATAAAGGTTCACATTTAAGTTCCAAGTAGTCTTTACTCTCCTATAGTATTCAAGTGCTTCTGTTCTTGTTGGCTTTATACCGTGAGATATAAAAGGTACATCACCAATTTCCAATCTCTCCGAAGTAGAAAAGAAAGTCATGTTAACCGGGTAATGAAAAATTGAATTTACCAGGCAGCCTTTATCAATAATTAAATAGGAAAGGTTTTTCTTCTCAGCTTCAATTCCGCAAGCCAGCCCAATAGGGCCTGCTCCGATAATTATTACATCAAAATTATTTTTCATAGAAATTGAATAAATAAATGAATAGCTCTTTTTTCTCCATTGAAAATAGTTGTTAAGAATTTTTGTTCACCATTTCTTCAAAATTCAAAACTCCGTTGTTCTGCGAGTTGATTGAAACAGAACAAACAACCAAGAATATAACAGCAAAGTTTTTCTTATTCGTCCTCATATTTAAAGAAATATTACTGTGATATAATTAAATTGGAATACTAATTTAAGGTTTTTATATGAAAGAATTCAGATACTCCTTTTTGGCAAAATTGATTTACAGGTATGTAAACATCCCGGTTACAATTTTATTGTTATTTTACTTTTTAGTTTCTCTCTCTTATTCAATTGAAAAATGGTACTTCATTATTCCTGCTTTTATAAACGCAGCGATAATATTTGCGATGAATAGATTTTACTTTAAGATGTACAGAACTTATCCGTTCAAGATTTTGGCAGACAATGAAAAGCTTATTTGCAGTGATTTCGCATATAAAAATAAAGAAATAGTGATAGAGTTTAAAAATATAGAAAGTGTCACAGGCGGAATATTCAGCGGCAACAATCTAAAGCCTATAGAAATATTCGACGGCAAGGAAAAAATTCAAATAGGTTTTAACCAGCATATAAAAGGCTTTAACAGACTACTAACAATTATACTTAGTAATGTCAGCAAAAAGCTGTATGACGAATTATTGCTGAAAGTAAAAGAAAATAGTGTCATTAGAAAAATAAAAAAGCCCGGCTGACCGGGCTTATGTAATTATTTCTTAGGAGGATATACTGCATCGTTTAATTGCTTGGCAACTTTGAACTTAACATAGCTCTTTGCCGGGATTACAATCTCTTCACCAGTAGCAGGATTTCTTCCTTTTCTTTTCTTTCTTTTAGCTGTAGAGAATTTCCCTAAGCCAGGAATTGTAAATCCCTTTTTAGCTTGTTTGTAAGTTAACTGAACCAACTCATCAACAAATTGAGTGGATAATTTTTTGGTTGTTCCTAACTTTTTGGAAAGGTGATCAACGATGTCGCCTTTTGTCAATGGTTTTGTTGCCATATCATACCTTTTATTTTTAGTTAAATGAAGGGTTAACTCAAAATAATATTTTTATAAGAAAAAAAAAATCAATTTTATAATTTTTTTCACTTTTTTTGATTTATATCAATAAGAGATCAGTCAATAATGACAGTACTCTCACGTTTTCTTAATCTATAATATTTTGTAACTTGTATTAATAATATCATAACTTATGCCAAAGCACCTATTATTACTGTCTTTGTTTGTTTTCAACTACCTTCTTGGATATAATCATTGGGGAAAAGATTCCTTGTTAATTCCTGAAACAGACTTGAAGAAGGATACTGTAACTAAGTCTGAACAAGATAACTTTATAAATTTCAAAAAAGGAGCGTTGTCAAGCAGCAATAGCTTGTTTTATAAATTGACAAAAAAGGAGATTGATAAAAGAGATTACCGCTTTACAGGCAACATTATTAACTATATGCCCTTTGGTTTCCTACATGATTTAGGTGCGAACGGACAGCCTCATCAAGTTAATTTATTTGGAAACGGGTCTAATAATGTGTCTTATTTATCAGACGGTGTTTTACTTAATAACAGGATCAACAACAGTTATGATCTAAACTATTTTCAATCTGAGAGAATCGACTCCATAGAGTTGATACCTATCACAAAGGGATTTTTATACGGTAACTATAATAACGCTGCAGCGATAAATTTTATAACACGTGATTCTGCAGTAACAGCTCCTACAACAAGACTGAGATATTACCAGGCACCCGAAGATGAGGAATTTGTGAATCTTTCGTTCGATACAAAGATTTTCAAACCCCTTTATCTAACTGTTGATTTAACCAATTACAGTGTTGAACCAAGGTTTGAGAATAGTGAATCGGGCGGCTGGAAAGTAAATACTAGATTTAAATACTTTTTCTCAAGGTCAACTAACATAACTTTGAACTACAACAGCATATCAACTGATACCCAATTATTTGGCGGTGTTGATGCAGCTACTAAAAACGATATAGAATATGATATTACACTTGCGGAAAGTGTTTACCCTTTTGCAAACAATTTTTCATCACGCTTTCAGAAATATAAACAAGATTTTTTAACCCTTAGTATCTTATCACAATTAATTAATGATTCACCCGTAAGTGTTGATCTTTATTATAATTTTAGTCAAACTGAATACAGGCAAAACGAAAGAACAAATCTTAGCAGCATAGAAAAAGCAGTAAACGATAATTCATACAGAACATTAGGATTGTCGCTATCACAAAAATTTGTATTCAACAATTTTAGCACAACCATTAATTCAACTTTTGAGCAAAATAAATTTACTGCAGATATTCTAAAAGAAAATACTACAGAAAACTCTTTGAGTGTCTCCAGTATTTCCGAAGCTAACTTGACAGAGAAATTCTATGCTTCTGTTTTTGCAAAATATTTAAATTATGACGGCATTAACAATTTCGGATTCGGTGCAAATTCGATTTTTAACTACACAGATAATCTCTCAATTCTTGCAGGTTATTCAAAATTTCAAAAACCACTTCCAATTATATATAAGGATTTCATTGATCCTGCTTCTGATTTTGATGAACAAGAAATAACTATTTTTGAAAGTGGTATAAAATTTTGCACAGAAAATATTTCTTCGATGTTATCATTTTTCATCAAAGAAAATGATAATGATTTGCTGCCTCTAATTACAAATATCACAGATACATTAATAGTAAATGAAATAGGAATGTTTACGCCTATTTCTTCCTCTCAAAAAGGATTTAATCTGAATTTCGATATACAGCTTTGGAAAATTCTAATTCAAGGCAACGCAAGCTATTTACCCGGTTTTGATCAAAGCACTTCAATTTATCCAGAGTACAATTTTTCCGGAGGGATTTATTACCTCGACACACTCTTCAACAGCAATCTAAAACTAAAAGCCGGGTTTAATTTTTACTCAGTTGGCCAACAATATTTTTATACTATTGATTTTCAAAAAAATATCCCAGTGAGACATTTTTTACAAAACTCTCAAATTACTCTTCTTAAAGATGAATACACTGATCTCATCAACACAATTGATCTATTCATTTCCGGAACATTCCAGGATGCTGCAATTGTGAATTTGGTTTTTGAAAATCTTTTAGACCAACAATACTTTATTTCGCCTTATTATCCTAAACAAGGACAGGGAATTAGATTCGGAATTACCTGGGAAATATTAGACTAAAACTCCCCTTTCGTGTAGTTGTAATTCACATCATTAATATTTATCTATCATTTTTATTTAAAGAAAGTAGGTTGGTGATGAAATCTAATATATTAATTTTACTTTTGTTGCTCTCAAGTTCTATATTTTCCCAAATTACGATAGAACCTGAATTTGCTACCGAAACAGATACAATAACGGTCACGTTTAATGCTGCAGAAGCAACAAGGGAGGATTTAGTAGGTTACACAGGAACACTTTATACACATACAGGTGTGACAACAGTTACAGGAGATGGCTCATCAATACCATGGCAGCATGTCAATGGAGATTGGGGTATTAATAGCACTCAACCTTCTTTGACAAGAATAGGAACAGATTTATATCAATTAATTATTCCTAACGCAAGAAATTTCTATAATGTCACTAATCCCGCTGAAAGAATAACAGAACTCAATTTCGTATTTAGAAGTTCGGATGCCTCGCGACAGTCGGAAGACATTTTTGTTGATCTTTTTGAAGAAGGGCTAAGCGTAAAACTAATTTCTCCAACATCATTGCCAATTTATCCAGAGCCGAATGAAGAAATTAAAATTTCTTTTACTGCATCCGAGCCCGACAGTTTGTTTTTGATTTTCCAGGATAACATTGTAGCTCAAACCATAGCCGATACATTAACACATATTTTAAATGCAGTTGAAACAGGCAGGCAATGGATAACTATTTCTGCAAAAAAAGGGGAAGAAGTAGTTTCCGATTCATTTTACTTTTATGTACGCGAACCTGTTACTATAGCCGAACTTCCGGCTGGAGTTGAACCGGGAATAAATTATATCGATGCAAGTACCGTAACCCTTGTTTTATACGCCCCCAGCAAAGATTTTGTTTATGTAATTGGCGATTTTAACGAATGGTTATTTGATCCTGATGAAGAACCTTTGTGGTTGCTATCTGACGATTATTATATGAACTTAACACCCGACAGCGCCACATACTGGAAAACAATCAGCGGACTAACTCCAAAGCAGGAGTATAGATTTCAATACTTAGTTGACGGTAATTTACGCATAGCAGATCCATATGCAGATAAAATTTTAGAAAGCGAAGATAGTGATATACCGGAAAATGTTTATCCGAATTTGATTGATTATCCTTCTACCAAAACAAGTTTTTCAGTTTCTGTATTTCAGACAGCTCAAGACGAATATCAATGGGAGGTTACAGATTTTGAAAGACCAGCTAAAGAAGAGTTAGTAATATACGAACTGCTTGTAAGAGATTTTGTTTCAACACATAGTTACCAAACCTTAATTGATACCCTTAATTATTTTGAAACCCTCGGTGTAAACGCAATCGAGTTAATGCCCATAATGGAGTTTGAATTTAACAGCAGCTGGGGATATAATCCTGCTTTTATGTTTGCTGTTGATAAATATTATGGGACTAAAAATGATTTAAAACAATTCATAGATGAATGCCACAAACGCGGGATAGCTATTATACTCGACGTAGTTTATAACCACAACTTTGGCAGGTCACCTTTCGTTAGGCTTTATAGTTCAGGCGATTTTGGTCCTCCTACTGAGGATAATCCATGGTTTAACGTCACACCAAAACACGATTTTAATGTTGGCTATGATTTTAACCACGCAAGCGAACTAACTCGCGAATTAGTAAAAAGAAATACTGAATATTGGCTTACCGAATACAATGTAGACGGCTTCAGATTTGATTTATCAAAAGGATTTACGCAGAAGAATACATTGGGTGATGTAGCAGGTTGGGGAAGGTTAGATCAATCAAGAGTGGATATCCTTACAGATTACGCTGATCATATTTGGAGTGTTGATTCTACTGCCTATGTTATACTTGAACATTTTGCTGACGACAATGAAGAGAAAGTTTTGACTGATGCAGGAATGATGGTCTGGGGAAATATGGTCCACGAATATAACGAAGCTACAATGGGTTATAATTCTAACTTAAGCAGAACCTCATGGAAAAATCACCCTGGATTTTCCGGACCTTATGATGTTGCTTACATGGAAAGTCACGATGAAGAAAGATTGATGTACAAAAATCTTCAGTTTGGTAATTCAAGTGGTTCATACAATACTAAAAACTTATTAACAGCCTTGCAAAGAATGAAAATGGCAGCAGCATTTTTCTTTACTGTTCCAGGTCCTAAAATGATGTGGCAATTCGGCGAACTTGGATATGATGTAAATATAGATTTTAACGGCAGAACAGGTGAAAAACCGATAAGATGG
>CAJHYN010000153.1_pt1 | contig 17586 bp, 14 predicted proteins | sample 9198641 | NCBI WGS metagenome assembly CAJHYN01 (sample SAMEA7708370, study PRJEB35096) | sediment metagenome | biome: marine neritic benthic zone biome [ENVO:01000025]; feature: sediment [ENVO:00002007]; material: shallow marine sediment [ENVO:03000034] sea grass bed [ENVO_01000059] ... | reverse complement strand
TGAGCAGCAAAAATCCTGACAAACCAAAAATTCAAACACAGCAAGGTAAAAAGAAAGAAAAAACAAAAACTCCAGTATTGGATAACTTTGGTAGAGACTTAACACGTTTGGCAATTGATGATAAACTCGACCCAGTGATTGGTCGTGAAAAAGAAATTGAAAGAGTTGCTCAGGTTCTAAGTAGAAGAAAGAAAAATAACCCTGTTTTAATTGGTGAGCCTGGTGTAGGTAAAACTGCAATTGCTGAGGGATTGGCTTTAAGAATTATTAACAGAAAAGTACCAAGAATTTTACAGGACAAAAGAGTTGTTACTTTAGACCTGGCAGGAATGGTAGCCGGCACAAAATACCGCGGCCAATTTGAAGAAAGAATGAAAGCGTTGATGAACGAATTGGAAAAAGCTGATGATATAATCTTATTCATTGATGAGTTACATACAATAGTCGGTGCAGGTGGAGCTACAGGTTCTTTGGATGCATCGAACATGTTCAAACCTGCTCTTGCAAGAGGTGATATCCAATGTATAGGGGCGACAACTTTAGATGAATATAGAAAATTTGTTGAGACTGATGGAGCACTTGACAGAAGATTCCAAAAAGTTATGGTTGACCCGCCTTCAGTAAGTGAAACAATTGAAATCCTTGAGAATATTAAATTCAAGTACGAAGAGCATCATCACGTGAAATATTCTAATGACGCAATTGAAAATGCAGTTAGATTAGCTGACAGATATATTACCGATAGATATTTCCCGGATAAAGCTATTGATGTTTTAGATGAAGCCGGTTCACGTGTACATATGGGTAATTTCACAGTTTCCGAAGAAATTCTTAAGCTTGAAGAAAAGATAGAAGATGTAAAGAAAAAGAAAACTCAAGTTGTTAAGCAGCAGGATTTTGAAGAGGCTGCTAGATTAAGAGATCAAGAAAGAACATTGCAATCCGACTTAGAAATTGCCAAACAGGAGTGGGAAGCTCAAAATAAAGAAGTTGTTTATGATGTATCTGAAGACGACATTGCTACTGTAGTATCAATGATGACAGGCATTCCTGTTACCAGAGTTGTACAAGCTGAATCAGAAAAATTAATGAAAATGGCTGACGCTCTTAAAGATAAAATCGTTGGTCAGGACGAAGCAGTTGAAAAATTATCAAAGGCGATCAGAAGAACAAGAGCCGGATTAAAAAGCCCGACAAAACCAATAGGAAGCTTTATTTTCTTGGGTCCAACGGGTGTGGGTAAAACTGAATTGGCCAAAGTTCTCGCAAGATATTTATTCGATTCTGAAGAAGCACTCATTAGAATAGACATGAGTGAATATATGGAAAAATATGCTGTATCAAGATTGGTTGGTGCACCTCCGGGATATGTTGGTTACGAAGAAGGCGGCCAGTTAACTGAAAAGGTAAGAAGAAAGCCTTACTCAGTTGTTCTTTTAGATGAAATTGAAAAAGCACATCCTGACGTATTTAACATACTATTACAAGTTCTTGATGACGGCCAATTAACAGATAGCCTCGGCAGAAGAGTTGATTTTAAAAATGCTATCATAATTATGACTTCTAACGTTGGCACAAGGGATATTAAATCAACCGGAGGATTCGGATTCGGTGGTGACGACTCAACAGACAAATATGATCATCTGAAAAATACTGTTGAAGATGCGTTGAAGAAGTTGTTCAATCCTGAATTCTTAAATCGGGTTGACGATACAATCGTATTTAGAAACTTAACTAAAGATGATATTGAAAAGATTATCAGTATTGAAATGAAAGATTTAATTGAAAACGTTAGAAACAATAAGTATGATATTCAATTAGATGAAAGTGCAACCAAGTTTTTAACTAATAAAGGATTTGATGAGAAATATGGTGCAAGACCTTTAAATAGAGCGATTCAAAAATACGTTGAAGACCCGCTCGCTGAAGAAGTATTGCTGGGACATTTCAAAGATGGTGATTTAATTATTGTCAAGCATAAACCTGATACTGAAGAATTATATTTTGTTGTTGAGGAAAAGACTGAAGAAAACAAAAACGATGAAGATAAAAATATAGATCAAGAAGAAGAAGCTAAAGCAAGCGAAGATACAAAATAATTAGAAAGTGAAATTATGTCTTTGTTGAGTGTTGAAGAAATAAAGAATAACCTGAGTGATTTAAAGGGATGGCAGCAAAGTAATAACTCAATTACGAAAGAATTTGAGTTAAGCAATTTCACAAAAGTTATATCTTTTGTTGTAGCCATCGGAATTGAGGCAGAAAAGATGGATCATCATCCGGACATTCTTGTTTATTCGTGGAACAAGGTAAAAATCACTTTATCAACGCATAGCAAAGGTGGAATAACGCCCATGGATATAAAACTTGCGGGCATAATTGATAAGCTATCTTAAATTTTTTTGCAATAATTATTTAATAAGCAAATGCCCTTAAAATAAGGGCATTTTTTTTATATTTGCACAATCAATTTTTAATCGCCTGGTAAATATAGTGAAAAAGGTAATCCCATTTTTATTGTTTTTTGTATTTGTAAATGCGCAAATAAATTTTAATGATTTCTTTGAAGACAAATCTTTAAGAATGGATTATTTCCGTTTAGGTAACCATGAATCTGAAGAATTTGTTTTTAATAAATTTGTTGAAGAACCTTACTGGGGAGGTTCTAAAACAAATTTGGTTGACGAATTAAACCTTGGCAATTTTATGGTAAAAGTTTTTGATAGTGAATCTAACCGGTTAATCTATTCAAGGGGATTCTCAAGTTTATTCCATGAATGGCAAACAACAGCTGAAGCTAAAAAATATAAAAAAGCTTACAGTGAATCTGTTGTTTTTCCGTATCCTAAAAATAAAGTTGTTGTTGAAATTCACGGAAGAGATAAAAAGAATAATTTCTATAAACTATTTAGGCACGATGCTGATCCGAACGATCACTTTATTATAAAAGAAAGAAAACTAAATTACGATAACTTTTCAATTCATAATTCCGGTGATCACTCAGTTAAGTATGACATAGTACTTTTACCTGAAGGTTATACAGATGATGAAATAGAAAAATTCAAAAGAGCATGTGTAAAATTTACTGAAGCTCTCTGGAAGTATGAACCATTTAACGAAAATAAAGATAACATAAATGTTTGGGGAGTTGCAGCTCCTTCGATAGATTCCGGCGTTGACATTCCGGGCGATTCAGTTTGGAAAAATACTTTGCTCAATTCAAAGTATTACACATTTGATAGTGAAAGATATTTAATGACTGACGATTTTTACGCAGTAAAAGATTTAGCAGCTAATGCTCCGTATGATCAGATTTACATTTTAGCAAACTCTGAAAAATACGGTGGCGGTGCTATTTACAATTACTATTCTTTGACTGCGGTAAACAATACTTTTGGTGAAGAAGTTTTTATACACGAACTAGGTCATGGCTTAGCAGGATTAGCTGACGAATATATTGACCCTTACACTTACGAGGAATTTTACCCGTTAGATGTTGAGCCGTGGGAAGTAAATATTACAACTCTTGTTGATTTTGATTCAAAGTGGAAAGACATATTGGAAGAAGATGTACCAATCCCTACACCGGATGAACCAAGCTATGATGATGAATTAGGAGTATTTGAAGGAGGCGGATACGTAGCCAAAGGTGTTTATAGGGCTTCAAGAAATAGTATAATGAATTCACTTAGTGCAAAAGATTTTAATAAGCCTTCGATAAATATCATTAATAAAGTAATAAAATTTTATTCCGAATGATAATGACCAAAGACAATATTGTATTTAACATTTTTCAGCCCTATAGAGATGAGTTGAAAAATCTGCCGTGGGATACTCCTTTAGATGAGTGGGTTGAAGACGAATTCGAATTTATTAATAATATTCGTAAGGGAAGATCAAAACACATTGTTCGTTTTATCAAAACAAAAAACTATTCCTTCGCTATAAAACAGACTACACCGGTAAATGCATATTTTGAAGTGGATACTTTGGCAAAGCTATTGAAAAACGGAATACATACACTGACACCTGCCGGGTATGTTATTTATAGGGATGAAAATAATGTTGTAATAAAAGGAATGGAAGAAGATTTAGCATTTGTTGTTACAATACTCAAAGATAAATCTGTTCCGCATTCAATTTTGTTTAAGTGGGACTTTAAAGAAGAAAATAGAAAAATAATTTATAAATCTGTTGCACAATTGTTGGCTCAGCTTCACGTACTTAATATTTATTGGGGTGATGCCTCCCTTACAAATAATTTGATAAAATTTACAAAAGTTATTAATGAGCGTAATAATATAATTACACAAATCAAAGCTTATCTTGTTGATGCTGAATCTGTAAAGATACTTCCTGAAATATCTCAGGATTTATTAAAAGAAGATCTAAAAGATTTCTTTAATTCGTTAAGGTTTTTTAACGAAGAATATATAAAGCAAGGTGCAGATAGAGCTCATATTTCTTTGAAGGAAGACAAAAAGTTTTTTCTCAAAGAATACAATAAAAATTATGATCTTCTAAAGAGAGTTAAACAATTTGAAGAAGAAACAAAAATAAATGTTAGAGAAACATTTTTTGAAATCGCTGACATCAATTCGCTGGAAGCTATTCAAAAACAAATTGATGAGCACAAATGGTATTTGAGTGAACACGCTAACAAGGAAGTTTCTATTGATATTTCAGCAATGGATTGGATAGAGGAAATTTATAAACCGATTATTGACGAATTTGAAAAATCAGGTATATTGAATTTGTTTTCCGAAACAAATTCGGTTAGCTTATACGTTCAAATAATGACTCATAAATACTACTTGAGTCAAGAGAAGGGAACTGACATTGGTATCAAAAGTGCTATCCAGGATTATGTAAAAAAGTTTTCAAACAAAAAAGCAACTAAAAGTATTGTTACAAAATTAATAGAAAATATAATTAAAATATTTCCCTCTAATTACAGGTTCTAAGTGGAACAAAGAAAATTATACAAAACAATTGAAACAATAGCTTCTAAGAATATCAAATCATTCAATGATCTGTTATATGATGTTCTTAATCAGATTGTAGCTAATGAAGAAATAAAAGTTTCGGGAGGAAGAATTTGGAAGCTTGATGAAGAAAAAAAAGATTATAAACTGATATGCCAAACAGGTAATGTTCCCAAAATTCATGAAAATTTTAGACTTCATCTTGACGAAAATCCAATATTCAAATTTATCACTAAAGAAAGAACTGTATTAGCAGATGAAACAAACGTGGAGCTCATTAAGAAAGGTATATTTAGATACTCAGCAACGGGTATAGGTAATAAAATTAAGTTAGGGAAAGATAGCTACTATCAATACTTAATGGCTCTTAATAGCGAAGAAATTGATGAAGAATTAAGATATACGTTAAATATTGTTTCTACAGTTTTAACATCGAAATTATTTGAAAGACAATTATCCAAAAGCCAACAGCACTTAATTGCAGATATTGATGAAGCAAAAGAGCTACAGAAAAGTATTTTGCCTGAGCATGAATTTAGATTTAATGATTACGATTTGTTTGGTGTTACAATACCCGCTCAAAACTTGGGAGGAGACTTTTTTGATTATTTGAAAATTGGTGTTGACGAAGATCGTATCGGAATTGTTGTTGGTGATGCTGCGTCAAAAGGAATAAGCGCTGCTGCTGAAGCGATGTATATTTCAGGGGCTATAAGAATGGCAAGTACTTTTGAAATTAAAATTTCGCCATTTATGTTTCGCGTAAATCATTTAATAAACAAAATTTTCAGTGACGATAGATTTTCAACTATGTTCTACGGCGAGATATCGTGTGATAAAAAAGGATTATTTCTATATGCCAATGCAGGTCATTGTCCAGCAATATATTTCAGTAAAAGCAAGAATAATATTACATTACTGGAGCCGACAGGACCTTTATTGGGAGTAACTCCAAATGCGAAATATGAAACGGATAGCTTAAACTTTAAACCTGGTGATATATTGCTTTTATATTCGGACGGTATAACAGAAGCTGCAAACGACAAGTACGATTTTTATGAAGAAGAAAGATTACAAAACTTAGTTTTGAATAATACAGACTTGTCACCAAAAGAATTAGTTTATACAATACTTGATGATGTAAATAAATTTTCAACATCAAATAGCAAATATCAAGACGATAAAACACTTGTCGTGGTAAAGAAAAGGGAAAAATAAATGTCATTAGCTGATAAAATATTTGATGCAGGGGTTGTAGGTGCAGGAGGCGCGGGATTTCCAACTCATATAAAAGCAAAATCTGAAGTAGAGTATGTTTTAGCTAATGGAGCAGAGTGTGAACCGTTGCTTCATAAAGATTATGGGATTATGTGCGAATACCCTGAAGAGATCATTGATGGTATGGAGTTAATGATTCATAGCACCAAGGCCCAAAAGGGATTCTTTGGAATAAAAACTAAAAATGCTGTTGCTATTGAAGCTATAGAAAAAAACATTGGCGATAAAAATATTGAGCTTAGTTTACTTGGCGATTTTTATCCTTCCGGCGATGAATACGAATTAGTGTATCATGCAACAAAAAGACTAATTCCTCCTCACGGTATTCCTTTGGATGTTGGCTGTGTTGTTAATAATGTCGAAACATTTTTTAATGTTAAAAATGCTAATGAAGGGATTCCAGTTACAGAAAAATTTATTTGTGTTGCGGGTACTGTCAAAAATCCATCAACAATGTGGGTGCCGATTGGAACAAGTTACAAAGATATAATTGATTTTGTTGGTGGTGCTACTAATCATGAATATGCTATTTTTGTCAGCGGTCTGTTAATGGGCACTTTGACTTTCGATTTGAATGAAGTAGTAACCAAGACATGTGCCGGTTTGATAGTGCTGCCTAAAGATCATTACCTAGTTCAAAGAATGAATAGAAATGTGCAAAGTATGAATAGAATAGGTAAATCAGCATGCGACCAATGCTCTTACTGCACTGAGTTTTGCCCGAGATATTTATTGGGTTATGATGTGCAACCTCATAAAGTAATGCGTTCTTTGGTATTTACAACAACCGGCAAAGCAGTTTGGAATCAGTATGCTGACCTCTGTTGCTCTTGTGGATTATGTTCTTTGTATGCATGTCCCGAAGACCTTTATCCGCGTGAAGCATGTGATCAAGGTAAAGCGGAGATGCGTGAAATGGGAATGAAATATGAGCAACTCAAGGAAGTTAGAGTTCACCCAATTAAAGAGGGAAGAAGTGTACCGTTGAAAATGTTAATGAAAAAATTAAACGTTACTCATTTTGATTCAAAAACTCCGTTTAATAATGAACAGCCAAAACCTGACTCGGTTAAAATCATGCTAAAGCAGCATGTAGGTGCTCCGGCTAAAGCCTTGGTTAGTATTGGTGATCAAGTATCGAAAGATGATTTGATTGGTGATATTGAGGAAGGAAAGCTTGGAGCAAAAATACATTCTTCCATCAATGGTAAGGTAACTCACGTTTCGGAAGAATTTATCAGAATATCAGCAAATTAAAAAATTGAAGGCATTATTATGGAAATGAATTCATTAGGATTAGTAGAATTAACAAGCATTGCTGCTGGAATGGAAGCAGCCGATATCATGTTGAAAACATCTGAAATCGAGCTTGTTTTATCAAGAACTATTTGCTCAGGTAAATATATGGTTTTGGTTGGCGGTCTAGTGGCAGAGGTTCAAACGGCAGTTGAGGCTGTTGCAAATCAATTAGATTATGCTATTATAGATACATTTGTTATTCCTAATGTACATAAAGATATATTTCCAGCTTTATCAGGACATTCAGGTGTAGAACAGCTTGAAGCACTTGGCATATTGGAATCATATTCAGTTGCTTCTTTAATTGAAGGTGCAGATGCGGCTGTTAAAGCAGCTACCGTAAGAATTATTGAGATAAGATTGGCAATGGCTTTAGGTGGAAAAGCCTTTTGCACAATTACAGGTGAAGTAGCCGCTGTTAGAAGTGCTGTTGAAAGTGGAGCAGAAGTAATTAGTGAAAAAGGTCTATTGGTTAACAAAGTTGTGATAGCTCAACCAAGACCTGAGCTGCTTAGTGAAATGATTTAAACCTACCACAAATAGATAAAGATATGAGAGTATTAAAATTCGGTGGATCGTCTGTCGGCTCTCCCGACAGGATCAAAAATGTTATAAGTATTTTGAAAGATTATTCCTCTAAAAGGTTAGAATATTGTGTAGTTTTTTCGGCCTTCCAAGGAGTTACCGACGAATTAATTTCAATAAGCAGAAAAGCTTTGGAAAATAATTCTTCATACTATAATGACCTTTCCAAATTGAGGAAGCGCCATCTTGATTGTATCAAGTCGCTTTTAACCAGCAACGAAAGCCAAACAATCAAAAATCATGTGCTAAGTCTTTTTGAAGAATTAAAGGATATTCTGCAAAGTGTTTTTTTATTAAAGGAACTAACTAATAAAACTCAAGACCATATTAATTCATTCGGTGAAAGGCTTTCATGCTCAATAATTAATGTGGCTTTAAATAGCGCAGGAATAAAGAGTAATTTTTTGGACGCAAGAGAAGTAGTTTTGACAGACAGCAACTTCGGATATGCAAAAATTAATATCAAAAAAACATATACAAATATTCAAGAGCATTTTGATAACAATAAAAGTGTTCAAGTAATTACAGGTTTTATCGGTAAAGATAACAACGGATTTACAACTACAATTGGGAGAGGTGGTTCTGATCTTACGGCTTCAATTTTTGGTGCTGCATTAAAAGCTCAGCTGATTGAAATATGGACAGATGTCGATGGAATTCTCACTGCAGACCCACGTAAAGTGCCAAACGCTTTTTCTGTAAATGCTGTTACATTTGAAGAAGCAATGGAGCTTTCACACTTTGGGGCAAAAGTAATTTATCCGCCAACGATGCAGCCGGCTCTCGAAAAGAAAATTAAAATAGTAATTAAAAACACTTTTAATCCTAGCTTCAAAGGAACGTTAATTTTAGAAAAAGAAAAAGAAATTCCATTTAACGTAAAGGGTATCTCATCAATAGATGATGTTTCCCTAATTACCGTTTCAGGTTCAGGGATGATTGGTGTCCCTGGTATAGCTTCTCGTTTATTTAACTGTCTTGCACAAAAGAAAATAAGCATAATACTCATAACTCAGGCATCATCGGAACATACGATTTGTTTTGCCGTATTACCTGAATTTGGTTCTGAAGCAAAGCAAACCATAGAAGAAGAATTTAAATACGAAATAAAAGACAGAATAATTAATAAAGTAAAACTTGAAGACGATCTTTCTATCATCGCGGTAGTAGGAGAAGATTTAAAAAGAACTCATGGGGTATCTGGTAAAGTTGTTGAATCACTTGGTAAAAACGGAATTAATATTGTTGCGATTGCTCAAGGTTCATCTGAATTAAATATATCTCTTGTAATAAGTAAGAAGGATCTTAGAAAAGGATTGAATGTTTTACATGATTCTGTTTTCCTCTCTAATAAACTAGCGCTTAATCTGTTTTTGGTAGGTCCCGGTTTAGTTGGCAAAGAATTATTAAAAAGACTTGATGAAAGAAAAAAATATTCTGAAGAAGAGCTCAATGTAAAATATAAATTAATTGGATTAGCTAATTCTAAGAGAATGCTTATAGAAGAAGAAGGCATCGAATTAACTTCCTGGGATAAGGAATTGAATAAATCTAAAGCCAAATCGGATATAAGAAAATTCATAGATAAGATAGTTGATCTAAATCTGCCAAATAACATATTAATAGACTGCACGGGAAACGAAACAGTTATTCCAAATTATCTTGAATTGTTAAAATCAAATATTTCAATTGTTACACCAAATAAGATAGCCAATACAAGAGATTACGGTTTTTATGAAGAACTAAGGAAGGAAGCAAAAAAGAATAATACGGTTTTCAGATACGGTACTAATGTTGGTGCTGCACTTCCTATTATTAGAACTTTGAAAGATTTAATCGCTTCAGGTGACGAGATAATAAGAATAGAAGGGGTATTATCAGGTACGCTTAGTTATTTGTTTAACGAATTCAAAAACTCAAACGAATTCAGTAAAATTATTCTTGCTGCAAAAAACAAAGGCTACACTGAACCGGACCCAAGAGATGATTTAAACGGATTAGACGTTGCAAGAAAACTACTTATTCTTGTGAGAGAAGCAGGTATAAAAATGGAATTAAGCGATATTAAAATAGAAAACCTAATTCCAAAAGAAATGAGAAAATATAAGAGCATTGATGAGTTCATTAAAAATATAAAAGGTATAGATAAGCATTATTCATCATTAAAAAAGAAAGCATCCCGTCAAGATAAGGTATTGTGTTACGTTGCTAAGTTTGAAAATAATAATGCTAAAATTGGCATTGAATTTATAGGCAAAGAACACCCCTTTTACGAATTAAAAGGTAATGACAATATTGTTGCTTTCACTACTAAAAATTACAGTGAAAAACCTTTAGTAATTAAAGGTCCAGGAGCAGGTGCGGGTTTTACTGCTTCAGGCGTGTTTGCCGACATTTTAAGAGTATCAAATTATTTGGGTTAAAAATGAATAATAAAATTAGTGTTGCTCTATTAGGAGCAACGGGAAGCGTAGGACAAAAATTTATTCAACTTTTGGATAATCATCCGTGGTTCGAACTAAATGAGTTAGCAGCATCAGAAAAATCTGCAGGTAAAAAATATTCTGAAGCCGCAAATTGGTTTTTAACTTCACCAATACCTGCAGAAGTAAAAGATAAAGTAATTAAAGAATGTAGATCAAACTTAGAAAGCAAAATAGTTTTTTCTGCTTTAGATTCAAGTGTTGCAGGTGAAATCGAAAGCGAATTTGCTGAAAAGGGTTACTATCTCATTTCTAATGCAAGAAATCATAGGTATGACAGCGATGTACCCTTAGTGATTCCTGAGGTTAATCATGAGCATTTGAAAATGATAACAAAGCAAAAAAATAAGGGATTCATTGTAACGAATCCGAATTGTTCAACTATAGGAATGGTATTGGCTTTAAAGCCTATTCACGATAAATATAGAATCAAAGAAATAAATGTATCAACGTTGCAGGCAGTATCAGGTGCGGGCTACCCCGGTTTATCATCGATAGATATGATAGACAATGTTATGCCGTATATTTCAGGCGAAGAAGAAAAAATGATCAAAGAACCGCTAAAAATTCTAGGAAACATTGAAAATGATCTTTTTATTAATGAGGATATAAAAATTAGTGCTCAGTGTAATAGAGTGCCGGTAATTGATGGTCATTTGGAATGTGTTCAGGTGAAGCTTGAAAACAAACCTTCTAAAACAGAGCTGATTGATACCTTGAAAAATTTCAAATCTCTTCCGCAGGAGTTGAATTTACCTTTTGCTCCTAGAAACCCTATAGTATATTTTGAAGAAGATAAATACCCGCAGCCAAAGCTGCATAGGGATATTGAAAGGGGAATGACTGTTTCAGTAGGCAGGGTAAGAGAGTGTAATTTGTTTGATTATAAATTTGTTATCCTTTCTCACAATACAGTAAGAGGTGCAGCAGGAGGAACAATACTTATCGCAGAATTATTAAAATCAAAAGGGTATTTCAATTGAGTGGGCAGAGTTCAAGCATAAAAGTAGAAACTAGTGCAAGCATGTCAAATTTAGGTAGCGGCTTTGACATACTTGGGATTTCCGTTAACATTACAAGCGATGAAATTTTAGTTGAAAAAAGAGAAGATAACCAAGTAATAATCAAAGAAGTTTTACCTAGCAATTTGAATATTCCAAAGGAAGTAGAAAAAAACACTTGTGGCTTTGCAATAAAAACTTTGTTGGCTAAGTACGAGGTTGAGCAAGGGTTGAATATTGTAATAAACAAAAAATTAGGTATTGGAAGTGGTTTGGGATCAAGTGCTTCGAGTGCTGTTGCGGGCGTTTTTGCTGTTAATGAACTATTTAATTTGAAAATCAAAAATGAAGAGTTGATAAAATATGCACTTGAAGGTGAGAAGATTGCCAGTAAAGCTATTCATGCTGATAACGTAGCCCCTTGTTTATACGGAGGTGTTGTTTTAATCAATTGCTATGATCCTATAAATATTATTGAATTACCTTATCCTGAAAATTTGGTTTTCACATTAATTTATCCTGATATTGAAATAAAAACTTCGCAGGCGAGGTCTATTCTTCCAAAAGAAATTGCTTTTAAAGATGCTGTATTCCAAACGGGCAAAACTGCAGGACTTATCTCCGGTTTTTATCAGAAGGATGTTAAATTGATATCACATTCTATACAAGATAAATTGGCTGAACCTTACCGGAAAAATCTTATTCCTTATTATGATGAGATGAAAGAGATAGCTTTTGATAATAATGCTGAGGCTTTTAATATTTCCGGATCAGGACCTACTGTATTTGCTGTTTCAGATAATGAAACAACTGCTGAAATTGTTGGCAATAAAATACAAGAATTTTTATATGGTAAGGCTATTGCTTCAAATAGTTATATCTCTTTAGTAAATCCAAATCCACCAATGGTAACAGGTTAAATGAATTTTATAAGTACACGAAAAAAAGAGAAGGTGAACTACCAAAGTGCTGTATTAAAAGGACTTGCAGATGACGGCGGTTTGTATTTCCCGGAAGTGATTCCAAAACTTGATGATTCGTTTTTGAAAAACTTTTATTCAAATTCATTTCAAGAGAATTCTTTTGAGATAACAAAGTTATTTTTCCCAACAATCCCGGTAAACGAGTTAAAAGAAATTGTTGACTTGTCAATAAATTTCCCTGCACCGTTGGTTAGGCTAGATAATAATCAATATGTGCTCGAGTTATTCCATGGGCCGACTTTAGCATTTAAAGATTTCGGCGCCCGCTTTATGGCGCATTTAATGAGTTACATAAATAAAGGGGAATCTGCTTTTAATGTCTTAGTCGCTACATCTGGTGATACAGGAAGTGCAGTTGCTAATGGCTTTTATGGTATAGATGGCATTAATGTTTTTCTTTTGTATCCTTCAGGAAAAGTAAGCGATATCCAAGAGAAGCAGCTCACAACTTACGATAAAAATGTTATGTCACTAGAAATAGATGGTACTTTTGATGATTGTCAATATCTGGTTAAAGCAGCATTTAGTGATAGAGAAATAAATGCTAAATTAAATTTAACATCTGCAAACTCTATTAATATAGCGCGCTTAATTCCTCAGTCGTTTTATTATGTTGAAGCAATCAAGCAATTAGGTAAAAATAATAACCATGTTATATTTTCAGTTCCGTCGGGCAACTTAGGAAACCTTACAGGTGGATTAATCGCAAATAAAATAGGATTTGATGTTTATAAATTTATTGCAGCAACAAATAGTAATAGTGTCTTTGCAGAATATATTAACAAAGGGTTTTTTACTCCAAGAAAGTCAATAAAAACTTTATCAAATGCAATGGATGTTGGAAACCCAAGCAATCTTGAACGAATAAAGTTTATGTTTCATGATGATATTGAATTAACACGTAAAATTATTTTCTCTGAAAGTTACAGCGACGAAAAAACAGAAAAATCAATTCAAGAGGTTTACAACAACTTTGGTTATATTATTGATCCCCATGGCGCTGTAGCTTATAACGCTCTAAATGATTATGTGAATAGATTTAATATTGATAATTTTGCCGGAATAATATTGGAGACCGCTCACCCGGCAAAATTTAAAGATATTGTTGAAAATGAAGTAAATGAAAGCATAACTATACCTGATAGATTGAATGAATGCATAAAAAAAGAGAAAAAAACAATTAAGCTAGGAAAGGATTACAGTAAATTTAAAGATTTCTTATTGAGTAATAAATTTTAGTACGGCGAAAAAATATGAGCGATAATTTACTTATAACTGAAATGATAGGCCTGATAGCCGGAGTGTTCACAACTATTGCTTATTTACCGCAGGTTATAAAAGTTGTAAAAACAAAATCTACCGAAGATATATCTCTATGGATGTTTGTAATAATGAATACCGGAATAGCTATGTGGCTCATCTATGGAATATTACTAAATGCTATACCAATTATTCTTGCTAATTCCCTTACATTATTTTTGTCATTAACAATCTTATGGTATAAAATAAAATTGGGTTAGGCAGGGAAAAGTGTTTGTAAAACTTTTTTATCAAAAAAATCTTTTGTGATTTTTTTGTTTGAGTACTCATCACACAGTATTTCAAAATTTTCAAATTTGCTTAATTGATTTTCATTAAGTATTGATTTCAATACATAAGGATTTTTTACAACTCTATCTTTATCAAGAATTTTATTGAATATTTCCTCATTAACATAACCGTTATTATTGAGTTCATTTAATGCAAAAGCCAGATCATAAAGGTTGTACATTCCGTAATTTAATTCTAATAAAATACTATCAATAAAATTTGGTATGAGATTTTTATCGATATCATTTACATCGAGCCAAACTCTATAAACACGGCGTTTGCCTTTATAGATGCTTGAGGTAAAATAGAGAACAATTGCACCTCTTTTCATTTTGTTCAATTTCTCTTTAGCGTCTTCGTTCTTGATATTATTGAAGTGGAAAAAGATGGGTTCATTTGAATATAAGCTGTTTAGAAATCCAAATCCCTTATCAAATATTTTTTTTACTCTGCAAAAGTCAAGCTTGCTTTCTTTTTGAGCGGTCATCAATAATTAATAGTTGTGATTAACAACTCAATATAAAAATTCGGTAATAAACTTTCCGAGTTGTTCAAACTCGATCAAGAAAGCATCATGACCTTTGTTTGATATAATTTCCCTGTATTCGCAATCCGGAATATTACCCGCAATGCTGAGTTGTTCTTCTACGGGGTATAATATATCCGATGAAATTCCAATTGATAATGTTCTGCACTTTATGCTATTTAAAACTTCTTCAACATCGTCTCGGCCTCTTGTAATATCATGGTTATCCATTGCATCGGCTAATCTTATATAGGTGTTTGCATCAAACCTATTGATAAACTTATCTCCCTGGTAGTCGAGATAATTATTTATTGCAAATTTATTTAAGTAAATATCCTCTGAAATTTTTACTTTATTTCTGGAGAATTTTTCTTCAAAAGAATCAAAACTTCTGTAGCTTATCATTGCAATTTTTCTGGCTAAAGATAATCCTTTAATCACATCATCATTATAAAAGCCATCGTTCCAATTAGGATCATTTATTATGGCTTCCTTAGCAAGCTGGTTCAACGCTATAGCCCATGCAGAGTGCTTTGCACTTGTGGCAATTGGAATAATAGACTCAACAAGCTCAGGATAAAGCAAAGGCCACTCCAGAACCTGCATACCGCCAAGGGATCCGCCAATAATTGTTTTTAATCCTTTTACTCCCAAGTAATCGATGAGCTCTTTCTGAATTTTCACCATATCTCTTACAGTAACTTTTGGGAAATCATTTTGAAATGAGTTCTCATGATCATATAGCGATGTTGGCCCTGAAGTTCCATAGCAGCTTCCGATTATATTGGAAGAAATCACAAAAAATCTGTCTGTATTAATAGCTTTTCCGGGACCGATAATATTATCCCACCAGCCTGGTTTATTTCTAAACATGATTGAATATTTTTTTAGATAGTCGGAGTTTGAATTAGAATCAAATTCAAAATCAGTCAAGATACCAGCTGCATGAGCATTGCCTGTCAAAGCATGGCAAATTAATACAGCATTATCTCCCGTATCGTTTAATTCTCCGTAAGTTTGAAATGCTACCCTAATATTGTTTAGCTTATCACCAGACTCAAATTCAAAAGGTTGAACTTCGTTGAAAAACTCAACGAAGTTCGTTTTTGATTTTAAATAATTACTTGTCTCTACGAACATGATATTCTCTCGTAATGATTTTAAACAGTTATTTTATTTTCAACAGCAACTTTGAGAGCATTGTCAAAATCGTTAATGATGTCGTCAATGTGTTCGATCCCAACAGATACACGAACCATATCAGGTGTAACACCTGATGTTTTTTGCTCTTCAATACTTAACTGTTGATGAGTAGTTGATGACGGATGAATCACAAGTGTCTTTGCATCACCCACATTAGCTAACAAACTTGCTAGTTCAACATTATTGATAAATTTCCTGCCTGCTTCCAATCCACCTTTAATGCCAAAAGAAAGAATAGAACCAAACTGGTTATTTATCAAATATTTTTTAGCACTATCATGATAAGGATGAGATTCAAGCCCTGGATAAAGAACCCAGGTCACCCTGTCATCCTGTTCAAGCCATTTTGCAAGCTTTAATGCGTTCTCACTGTGGCGTTCAACTCTAAGAGATAATGTTTCTATGCCTTGAATAAATAGAAATGAATTAAACGGACTTAGAGCAGGACCTAGATCACGCAATCCTTCGACTCTTGTTTTGATAATAAATGCTATGTTTCCAAAAGGTGAATCCTTTCCGAAAACTTCCCAGAAATTTAATCCGTGGTAACCTGGCGAAGGTTCGGTAAAAGTAGGGAAGTTACCGTTGCTCCAATCAAATTTACCGGAATCTACTATTACACCGCCAATAGATGTGCCATGACCACCAATCCATTTTGTTGCAGAAGAAACTATAATGTCAGCGCCGTGATCAAAAGGCCTGGCTAATGCACCTGCTGCACCAAAAGTATTGTCAACGATTAAAGGTATTCCGTAACGGTGAGCCAAATCTGAAAGTGCTTTGAAATCCGGTACATTTAATTTGGGATTGCCGATTGTCTCTATGTAAAGTGCTTTAGTCTTGTTATCGATTAGTTTTTCAAAATCATCGGGACTGTCGCCATCAACAAATTTTGTTTCAATACCTAAGCGGGGAAGAGTAACCTTGAATAGATTATAAGTGCCTCCGTAAAGCAAACTCGTTGATACTATATTATCTCCAGCTTGAGCAATTGTCGTAATTGCCAATGTTTCTGCGGCTTGTCCGGATGCTGTTGCAAGTGCTGCAGCTCCTCCTTCAAGTGCTGCAATTCTTTTTTCAAATACATCAGTTGTCGGGTTCATAATTCTCGTATATATATTTCCGAACTCTTTCAAATCAAAGAGATTTGCAGCATGTTCTGCATCGTTAAAAGTATACGATGTTGTTTGATAAATTGGTACTGCTCTCGAATTAGTTGCAGCATCCGGTTCATGTCCGGCATGTAACTGTAAAGTTTCGAATCTGTAACTGTCTTGATTATTGCTGCTCATTATAACTCCTATTTATTTCTGATTGATTTTTAAGCAAAAAAAAACTCTTCAAATTTCCCTGAGTTGCTTTGGGAATTAAGAAGAGTTTCAAGATTTAATCTCTCTCATCTTTCCCCGGCAATTAGCAGGGCAGGATTTAGCACCTTTCCACAAGGACGGTTGCTAAGGCTTCACAGGGCCTGATCCCTCCACCTTTCTTGATAAGCAATTATTTCAAAGATCGTATTATAAAACAAAAGCCCATCATTTGAGGGGATGGGCTTTCAATAAATTCTATTTGGTTTAAGATTATCTCAGCCCTATGCGTATTTCCTACAACACATACACATAGATTCGTCAATAATATTTAGATAATCTATAT